>Ga0182014_10000457_pt1 | contig 53686 bp, 43 predicted proteins | sample 612S2DmetaG_FD_120489 | JGI IMG/M metagenome (GOLD analysis project Ga0182014, IMG submission 120489) | Permafrost microbial communities from Stordalen Mire, Sweden - 612S2D metaG | ecosystem: Environmental > Terrestrial > Soil > Wetlands > Permafrost | place: Sweden: Stordalen | collected... | reverse complement strand
TACGCTAAAGAAAATCCCTCTTCCCGAAATAACCTATGTTCAAAAGGTAGCCTTTGGTATTCTCTGTGCTAAAGAAGTTTACAAAGACTCAAGTTGGAATCAGTGGGCAGATAAGTGGTTAAGCGGGGAGGATCGTACCGAAGCTTCTGCTAAGTATGCTGCTGCTTACTCTGCTGCTAATGCTTATTATGCTGCTAGGGCTGCTGCTAATGCTGAGTATGTTGCTTATGCTGCTAAAGCTGCTTCTACTGCTAAAGCTATGGGTAAAGAATTAGATTTTGTTTCGATTGCTCTTAAAGCCATGGAGGTGAAGTAATGCTAATAACGGACTTACGCCACAGCTAACAACGGCATCTTTGACTTTAATCGCAACGAAACGGGCAGATACGCGAAGAAAATAAAGCATCGAATAAGGATTAAAAATGATTCAATTAAACCTCAGTTTAAAATCAAAATATGATCCTCCGGTTCCTGTTAAGCCGGATGCGACATTACCGGATGAAGAGTACCTAGCCCTATGTGTGAAGTTAGGAATGGTGTTGGATATGCCTACCTATCCTTTACATGATGTTATCAGATACCTTAACGCAAAATTTGGAGTACATAGTAGGAAATCACTCACGGACTCAGTGAGCCGACCAAATTGGGTGTGGGTGCCTCTTCGACACAAAGATATTATTACTACGCGTAATTTTAATGATACGGATCAACGTATTTATACTAAACCTATCCCGTACCCCGTTCTTAAGACCATTGAATCTATTCAAGAACGTTGGCCGGAAGCGAAATTTTTCATTTCGGATGAAAGATACGCATCCGATGAGAAAGACCCATTTTTTAATGTTTACTGTTAATGAAGCTCGTACGATTCATGTAGTTGAACGCTGGGACGAGCCAAAATTTCGATGAACGAGTATTATAAAGTATGGTGTACACAAGGACAAGGTCCTGGAGAAACTCCTGACAAAGAGTTTCCAACTTTAAAAAAAGCCCTGACTTTTGTCGAAGAAAATAAAGATGACGCTTCGTGGGCTATTGAATACCCTGATGGCACATGGCATAAATGGGACAATTAGTAAATGGCTAAGAAACTTAAGACTAATGCTGTCATAGCAGTTATCCCTCAAGAAACACAAGAACAGAAGGAAGCTAAAGAAGATAAAGTGTTTGAAGTAGCGAACCGCAAATACACAACCTCAATGAACAAAGCATGGCAAAAATATTGCACAGCTTTGGATGAAGATTTGAAAGATAATCCCAAAAAATCCACAAAGAAAGAGTCCTACACTTTACAATATATCGAGGATAGAGAGCGAGCATTAAAAGAATGGATAGATTTTTTTGGCGGTGATTTTATTGTTTCGGAGGATTAAACAAATATGCACACTTCTTTGGGATTTTGGTTGGAAATACGCAAAAGTTTAATGGTACGAGGGGATAACTGGAAACTAGTTATTGATTCTCTTCCGTCAAGAATAAACAGTTTAGATGCGCTTTCTCTCTTCCAAGAATCGGATCAATTAACTTACCTTACTGGTCAAGGCTATATTGCTGGAGAGTTAGTTGAAGCTAGTCCATTCAAAGGAATCATTCTACCCTATATTTCAGACGATATAGAGATAACACTCGAAAATATTGCACTTCAATGGGTGTACAGATTTTTAATTCTTGAGGGTCTGATAGAGCATAATCGCAAAGAACCTATAAAAAAATGGGCACCGATGTTTTTACATCTCACGGATCAAGGTCTGCATTTCTTGGTGTATATGTCGGCGGTACTAGTACTCATGGAAGAAGGGCAAATAGTTGGTAAGAAGATATCAAAAGCTAAACTTCTCAGCGGAGAATTGGATGACTTAGTGCGCTGGCGGGTTAAAAAAGTATGTGAATTGCTTCACGAAAAAGCGCAGGATTATGGAGAAAGTTTTCGTCGTCATGGCTTGCCTGGACTAGTTCCTAGATTATGGGATAAAATCGCTCGCTATGCACAGCTCAAGGCTGATAATCGTACCGCTAAATTTGAAAGAATGGAAGATTCAGTTGTAGATTTATTGGGATATTGTTGTGTCGCCTGGTCACTTATGTTAGAATTACCAGAAGATTTTAGAAAAGAATATCAACCCTCTTGTACTTATGAAACAGAACAAATCGGAAAAGAGTGGAAAAAACTGTGAGAGCGGCTGAGCGCAGGGACGGATGAGTGAGACAGTGAAAAATAACCATACGTGCGACAAGCCTAACTATACGGATGGCCCGTGTCAGGTTTGCGCGGCTGAGAAAACGCTACTGCCGTGCCCATTTTGCGGCGGCGCTCCGATCTTGGACGACTTAGGCGAAGAGGATGATTTCTTCGTACACTGCGGGTCATGCGAAGTGCAGCAAATCGCCAACAAGACAATCGACACGGCTGTAAGCGAATGGAATCAGCGGGTGAGCGCAGGGGATACCCCAGATTTGCGGAGGAGTGAGACAGTGAGCCAGTGTTTAAGAACTCGGATTCTGGAAATGATGAAGCATCGAGAGTGGTCAACCCATTGGATACATCGAAGCGCGTACCTGCATCTGGAGTCTGCGGAACTTGCGGAAGCGGTTCGGGGAAAACGGGGAGACACACTCGATGAGTCGGCGGATGTGCTCATAACGATGCTGGCTCTGAGTCCGCATAATCTGCCAGAAATCGTTCAAGCCGCTACAGCCAAAGTGGAATCGTTAATGACGAAACCACGATACGCGGGAGAAACCGGAACATTTGGTGATGTGCGGGTGAACGCAGGGACGGAGGAGACAGTCCATGCCAACGATTAAAGAGGAGACAGTCCATGCCAACGATTAAAGAGTGGACAGAACTGCATGCCGATCTGATGCAGAGGTTGCATCTCCCGTGCGAACTGAATTTCTCTACTGATGTCAAAGTAGCACAGCACAGATTCGACGACGATGACACCTGTGTGATCACTATCAATCCAGAAGTGGATTTTAAAGTACCAGTACACCTCATTCTCCACGAAGCTGCCCATCATCGCGCTTATGTCAGGGCGTTTAGACATCTCACGGACAATACTTTCGTGGACTTATGCTGTTCTGGCTGGACGGGCGGACACTGCGAGCACTGGGCGAAAATTCTCATCGGCATGTACGCCGAAATGGGAATCGCATTGCCGTACAGCACAAGCTTTATAGCATTTGCAAAGCTGGCGGGCATCGTGCGAAAGAACTATGCAAGGGAGGGTCAATGGAATGGACAGCGGAACAATGGCGCAGGCTAGCAGCCTGTTTAGGTTACGGACCTTTGCGGGGACGATTCAAAAAAAATCTGATCCCCATAATGAAGAAACGCGATCAAATCTGCATCAAATGTCTCGCTGACGAAGTAGCCGAAGGTCTGGGCGGGGAATACGGTTTGTGGGCGGAGGAAATTTTGATCGCCGCATCCAAAGAAACGTCCATCGAAGTGTACTGTGGTAAGGGGAAACACAATGCCTGAAGTCCCGAACGCTTACCAGTGCGACTTTTGCCATAAGATCATGACGCCTATCGAGACGAAGGACACCCGCTGGAATTCGAAGTTCTGCTCACTTTGTGGCTTCCGATTCTACGATGTTTTCATCGGGGAAACCCGCATAAACACAGATACTTACTGACTTCTGGATGATCCAGGGCAAGAAAGTTGATGGTGTCGCTGTCAAAACCTTTCAACTATCCATTTCTAGATTAGAGGTTGATATGAGTAAAAAAAATAAGTCTAAAAAACGCACTAAAAAAGTAACTTCAGCTCCGAAGGTTGTAAAACCAGAAATATCAATGCCAGAAATACCAGTGCCAGATTCAGTAAAAACTGACTATCCTCTTTCAGTGTATGACGAGAGTATTTATCCAACCCCTGAGTCTAAACCAAGTAAAAAACTAGGATTCTGGAAATGGTTAGTTGGGTAAAGTTGAAATAGGAGAAATTATGTTAGGTTTATTCGGAACGATTTTAGTTATACTTTTAATTGTTTGGCTTGCACGAAGAGTTTGAGCGATGAAAAATAAGTCCTTTATGGGAATCCTTGATAGAGAGGATTTTCATGATCGTTCTTACGCAGGGGCAAATAACCGGTTCCGCTGATTTGGCTATTTTGATTCGAGACGCCAGCGGTAACCTAATTGACCCCGTTTCTATTAGTTACACCATATACAAACTCCGCGATATATTACCAACATCCCCCACGGTAGCATATGAATATGATATGCACCAACCAGAAAACATGCAAGGTGGGCCACCTCTCCCACCTGAAAGCTCTACCTTAGTCAGCCAGCCCCAGCAGACCCCTAAACGTCTCTCTTTGGGCACCTATGCGGCTGTAGTGACCATTCCTACCGCTTGGAAGGGAATTTATAAGATCGTATGGCAGTTTCAACAATATGCAGCAAGCTGCCCCCAGAACTATGTTCACATGGATTTTATTGTGCAAACTGTGGATCCAACAGATCCTGCTTTCGAAGCACCTTCTATGATTATTGGTAAGCAGTTGGGTATCGCCAGTGCTCAGACTTCCCCAGCTATGTATGCGCAGGCAATTCGAGTGGTTCGAGAATTAATTTCCGATGTTAATCCTGATAGAAATTATCATTTTCGTCCTCCAACCCCCGGAAAAGTTGTGGCGAATTATACAACTAGAGTGGGATTTATATGGCTGGATACAACTATTTTGGTAAATTTGAGTATGTCTATTTCACAGCTAAATCTTTATAATCCCATGAATTATTTTAATTGGACCATGGATACAATTCCTCGGGACTGGGGAAATATAGCGGCAATGGGAGCAGCCGCTTTTTGTCTTTCTGGTGAGTCAGCTCGATGGGCCGCGGACGAATTTTCTTACAGTCTTAACGGGGTTTCGCTAGATATAAATAAATCAGCTTTGTACCAATCTTTAGCAGGAACCTACTTGACTCAATTTAACACCATGGCTCCATTAGTTACAGCTAATAGACCCTATTCAGCCGGATTGAGACAATCTCGTTGGCTCCTCGGTTAGCCGTGTAGAAATTTGACTTCTCAGTATTAGATAGAATCAGCGTACAGAACGGCAGCTACGCTAAGGCGATACACACTCGCTGGCATGTCAACCGTGGGCGAACAAATCCATTCTGCGCGTTTTGTCACCACTCCGCCGACTAGCTATTTCATTATTCAGAAGAAATGAAACCAAATAAGACCGGAAAACAAAAAACGCTATTCTTTCCCTTTAATAGATGATTACCAACTTACTAGTTTTGAACAGCAGTTATGTAGGATCCCATGATTTGTGGTGGGCTCATGATCCTGAAGCTGTTAAGGGTTACAACATTTATCGTGCTTACGAACACCCGTCTAACTGGGAATGTATTCAACAGAGTTGGGCAGGTAATTTCTATCGAGATATGACATCTCTTCAACAAGTCACATACACTCTCAAACCTGATGATTTTATTGAACAAGGAGAATTGGGACGTTGGGCTTTTAGGATACCAGATATTCCATATGCTACAGTACAAGCTGGTAGAGCTGTCATAAGCAATAGTCCGGATGATGTGAGCGTTACTGTAAGTGTAAGCGGCAATGTAGGTGTGGATGGACAAACATTTCGCCCCATAAAAGTTGAGGGGTTTGATCGTTCAATTTACATGGAAATGGACAACACCTTAGCGGAAGGGGGAGCTGTGAGTGATACAGCTTTGGTTGATACAGATGATGTCAACCATGCTAATTACGCTGGCATAACTCTTTGGCAAGTAACTTACAATAAACTCATTAATTATGTAGATATTTATACCGCTTTAAATCGTGTTTATTATACAGTAGTACCGGTGAGTGCAAAAGGAGAGTTACATGCACCTGGGGATCACGGGTCAATGATAAAAAATACTCAAGAGGTAGATCAGATTGATTGGGTGTTTGAGGAAATGGTACGGCGTAATCAATATTTATTTGAAACAACTGGGGAACCAGCTTATCTTATGTTTCGCAAATGGCGAGGCACTGCTTGCGGCTGTGTGTACGGCAGTCAACAACCAAAAACAGGATGTAGGGTTTGTTTTGAAACAGGGTTTGTAGGCGGATACATAGGTCCGTATGATTTTCTTTTTGTACCTCCGGATTCCGCTTTGATGCGTGAGATTACTGAAGGTGGTATCAAAACCACCAGAGACTCTCGTAGTTATTTGACTCGTACCCCAATCGTGCAGAACGGTGATTTAATCATACGGCGCAATGGGGATCGCATGACAATCAGCAATGTGGTTTACAAAATGCCGCGAGGTATTATTCTTCAGCAAGATTTCACCGTATCTTTGCTGTCGCCTGGGGATACTCGTTATTTAATTCCCGTGGTGAATACGGGGCTACCTACGATATTTAATCCTGTGGTTCGCCCCGATCCGCTGGATGGAAAAGGCGGGGGTGAGCCAGTATTTGATCCACGCACAGTTCCAAATAAAGATTTTGAGAACGTGAATATTCCTATCGGTCGCACAGTGGAATTTGGCAAGATAACTTCCTGACTCCTAAACTTTTCGACTTTCTCAGAAATGGCGACTCCGCTTTTATGAGAACGCACAGACATTAAATCAAGTAGTCTTTCATGGGCACTGACACGCTCCAGCGCGGTTCCACGCCGAGCCGGACGCACCGCTCAAAGTACTCCGCCTTGGCTTTGTCGTAGTCCAAGCCGTCCTTGGCGTACAGTTTGCGGTAGTTGTTCTCGGTGTCAAACCCCTCTACGGTGTTGAAGTTCGCTGGGCAAAAGGTGTAGTCATCCAAGGTCAACGGTCGGGCGATCCTTTTCTCAAGGCACGCTCGACAGCAGAACTCTCTGGGAAACAGTTTAGCGGCCGCCCAGACTGAGTCGAACACTATGAAGGTGTCGTGTTCTTGACGGCAGTCTTTGCAGGTGTAATCTCGTTTAGGTCTCATCTCCCTGATTTTACACCAAAAAGTAACTACGGTAAATCGGCAAGATCCTCTTCGAAGTAAATATCTAGAAGATACATTAGCGCCTCACCATTATCTCCATCTCCGCCTGATTTAAAGCAAAAATAATCATTATTTTGTGTAAAGTCAATAGCAGCAATATTGCGATAAATTTCCTCACTTCGTGGATCGTGTGGAATTCCTTTTTCCCAGCGTTCCTTTACAGTCATTTTCCCATAATACCATTAAAAATAACTATTGTAAACATTGTAGAGGTACATTCTCATGACATTTGACGCAGCAGAGTTAGCAAAAACAGCTCGTATATTGGACGAATCGGATAGGCCGAATTCTGACCCAGAACTTCAGAAAATTGTAGGGGACCCGGATGATGCGAGAATTTCAACTTTCGCTCAGTTCGCCCCCAATCCCCGAGGTACTCTTCTTCCTAACCCTCTTTCACCTGTTGAAGGAGATGAGATATTTTTCGCCTATCTTATTCCTGGAGCTAAGTTTCAATCACATGATGGAAGTCAGTGGATGATTGAAGATTATCCTTGGCAAGGAATGGTGCAGATTACTAATGTATGGTACCCGCGGATTAACGCCCAAGTATCTGTATATGATGTTCGAAGATCTATAGAGCAATATGTTGAACCCATACAACAGTTTATTCCACCTCCCCCTCCTGGAGTTGATTATTCTGCTTTACGTGTAAAGATTGTAGACGGTCCAGAAACCTACGGAGCTGGAGACGAATTGTCTACGGGTAGTAGCAAATCATATGTACCTAGCGGGTGGTAAAGGTCATAAATCACGATGATAGTTTATTGTCAGACAAACACCTGTAGTGAAGCACACTGTGCCCATATTAGTCAGGCGAAAAAAGGTCATGGCCTCGGCCGAAAACATTCACCTGAATCAGAGCGTATGCGTATAGCTAGAAGCCTGTACTGGGCTCGTAAAAAGGGGGTCAAAGGATTAAGTCCTTTGTTTTCATATAGTTGATTTATCGGGGGCCAATCTTGTAAATTATTTGCGGCGGATCATAGAGGAAGCTGTCTCTAAAAATCCCAGATTCAAACAGACTTTGGGAAATGTGACATTCGTTGCAAATACACGTATTGCGTGGAATGATGTTCAAGTTACATTCACCAACATAACTACTTCAGGCACGAGACTTTCGCCTGATTATTTTATGTGTACCCAAATTGGTCGAGCCATTCTCGCTAAGGTGGGAGACAAAGATGGGCAATTCATCGAATGGACTAGAGAAACAGATAAAACTCGTCTAACTCCCGATGCTGGTGTTTACTATATCAATGTAGATTTTTTTGATGACCAGACCAGGGATTTGGGGCTCACGGTACAAAAATATCGATGGATTGAAGGAAAGCTAAAACAGGCTCAAGGGTCTATTGTATATTTTGCTCCCGGCATTGATGTAACCACAATATCAATGTCAGATGCTGCTACATCTCTTCCGGTACAGTTTACCGGCTTCAACCAAAGTTTAGGAGCATTTGCTTATTTACTCAATCCTACTCAAACTCTGGTTTGTACTTACATAAGCGGTCCAAACACCGGTCAGCGTCTAGCTCCTCTTACAGAGTATTGGTACGAGCATCCTCAAAGTGTATCTGTAGTCTCTTCTACAACCGATGGAAATGAACTTATTAATATTCCCAATCCTTACATTTCTGTAACCTTTACGGATCAAAATGGATACGAGTTACGGCAGGGAATTGATTACAATTTTCAAGGGGATCAATGGATTACTCTCTCGTCTCTATATCCGCTCGGGACTACAATCACAGCCAACATGATAGTGAAACAGAATCCTTACTATACCACCGGTACAATGCCAGAAAATATTCTGCAAGTAAATATGACAGGCACTGAAACTTTAGCTCCGGATCAAGTGTTTATTCATACCCCAGCTGGCACATTCACAAATCCAATTGTTAACTCCGATGGCACACTTACTATTCCTCAACTGCTAACACCCGGGGACTGGCTACGCTGGGAAGTCAGAGTTAATTCCGGTCAGCAGAAAGCGGTGGCTAAAAAATTGGAATTGAATAGTTTGACTTTAGTGAATCCTTTAAGTATTACATACACCAAGACCGGGGCTAATGGTACAACATACCCTATAACAGCTGCCCAAGTAGCCACTGCGGACGATACAGAGCTTGTGGGCGTGAAACAAACATCCGCAGGGGTTCCACAGCCCTTCAATTCCACTATCGCCCCTATAACAGCTACTTTGATTTATGACAATGTATTAACCGTAACAGCGAATAATACATTTCAAGCTGGTGATATGGTGTTATTGGGTGCAACAAAAGAGCGATTTTTGAACGGAAGCGTGGTTACGGTACTGGCTTCTGGACTATCTGATACTCAATTTACAGCCAATTTTACATGGAACAACTATGTAAATACCACAGATACAGGCACAGCATGGGGACAACGAAAGCTAATATTGCCTGGTTTAAGACTGGCTATAGGTGACAATGTAGTGGTAGGAGACCAATGTGCAATTATAGTAAGTCCAACTTTAACAGAGACTTATGAAGTATTTGGTTCCAAGGAAAACCTCTCCTTCACGTTGGAAGTTAAAGCAAATGACATGCAAACAGCTTCTGATCTCTCGGAGATGTTAAAACGGGAACTTTTGATTTATAGTCGCACTAACACTGAAGCGGATGGATTGACTATTTTTGAAATTACCAGAAGTTTTATTGGTCAGGCTCGTGATCCCAGCGCCACAGCTCCTAGTTACGTATTTTCAGTTTCAGTAACCGCTTCAGCAGATTGGAAAGTCTATGTACCTTTAGTTACACGACTGGCTAGTCTGGAAATTGTTGGCATTCCATACGCAAGCACTAAACTCCATCTTAATCCTCGTTTAGCCGCTTTTGGGAATATGGTTTTTATCCCTGCATACAGTTAAATCGTCTTCAAAACTCTATACAGAGGGTAATTATATCGCTATTTATGAGTTTTTGTGCCTAACCGAATCCTGCGGAGTGGTTACTGAACATATTTGTTCTATGGGGGATCGCCCAGATACTATTCCCTGTTCTAAATGTGGTGGTTTGACAGAACAAAAAGTATCACAAATCGCTGTGCTTACAGGAAATATGTCCAACCCATCCTTAGATGTAGCAATTGGTAAAGATGCCGCCGAACGCTGGGGAATCATTCATGATCGAGCGGCAGTTAAAGACAAAATCCGAAAAGAAAGTGGTAAACAAATCTTAGCCAAAGTGGACGGAAAGTATGAACCAAGCACTAAAACTAGGTTGGATTTTGTTAGTACACCAGAACCTTTGGATGATTAATATGGGTGGAAAAAATAGAATAGATATAACAGGACAAAGATTTGATCGTATTTTGGTTCTTAGTTATAACTCAACTAAAAATAAAATAACTTATTGGAATTGTATTTGTGACTGCGGTAAAGAGAAACTTATTAGTGGAGCATCTCTTCGCAACAGATGCACACGTAGTTGCGGATGTCTTGCTCATGAAATCAGGATAATGAAAGGTAAGAAGACTAAAAAGAAATGGGTAGATATAACAGGACAAAGATTTGGTAAATTAGTAGTTCTTGGATATACCGATGATCGTAAGAGAGGCTATGCTATTTGGCGTGTTCAATGCGATTGTGGAAGTCCAGAGAAAACTTATTGTACGGCATCTTTGACGAGTCGAAAACATCCAACTAGAAGTTGTGGTTGTTTATGGCGTAAACCGTTAGGAGAGGCTTGTAGATTGCGCGTGCTTAGAGGATATAAAAGAAACGCAAAAACACGATCGCATATTTGGGGGCTAACGGATGAACAGTTTTTTATACTTATTCAACAAAACTGTCATTATTGTGGTATGTCTCCATCCAATACGAGTTATGAAAAAGAAAGTAATGGACCTTATATCTACAATGGAATTGATCGTAAAAATGGCACTCTTGGATATTTTTTAGAGAACTGTGTTCCTTGTTGTAGACCCTGTAATTGGGCTAAAAGACATATGTCATATGATGAGTTTATGGCTTATTTACAACAACTTGTTCAATATCATAATGAAAAACAGACTTTTACTACCTTAAATAGAATGGCAGCAATCAGTTATTAGGAGATATTATTATGGCCTTGTTTAGTTCATATGCCGCACCCGGAGTTTTTACATTTGAGCAGTTCATTGCTCAAGCAGCAACAGCTAATGTAGCAGTTAGAATTCCTGTATTTATTGGTGAAGGTCAACAATTTTTCACCTTCAATAACGTGGAATTGTTCCGTGGGTCTTCATCAGTTGCAGATGACCAATCAGTGAATGAAAATATTTCCGATCAATGCGCTTCGGGGTTGACTCAAAGTTTCCAAACCACATTTTACCCAGTGGTAGATGGCTCTGGAAAAGGTATTACCACAAATAACCCAGCCTTAATTCAATGTCAAGCCGTTTATTCCAACGGTAATGTGGTTCCTGTCACTGTAATTTCACTCGTTGGAGCAACCGGACAATTTGTAACTCAAGATATCATCCCTGCTGGTACTGATTTAACAATCTCATACTATTTCAAACGCGGTGATACTTATATCCAACAAGAAAATGATACTTTTCAAGTACCACAATACGCCGTACAAACTGTAGCTGGTGGACCAAGTGGGTCACCCGCTGGTACAGGTTCCATAACTCTTAGTTTAACAAAACCAGGTGCTACAGGTAATTTAGTTACACTTCAATTTATTAACAGCGGCAAGAATATACCCGACGCTCAAGCAGTAATAGGTGCGGGGACCGATGCAATCACAATTGATATTAGTGGCCCCACAGGTCAATATTTTGGTGGAATCCGTACCTTACAATCTCTCTACAATTTAGTAAACCTTGGAAATATTCCTACTTTGGATGGTGGGTATTTAACTTCTGGTTCCATTACTGGTGACCCATCAGCTCAATTAACAGTATCAACAGGTGCAACGCCATTCGCGGGCGGTGTGGGTCAAGGCAGTAACACAGTCTTCCAAGTACAAAATATTCCAATTACAGATGGGACAAATGGTGGAATTGTTACCACAACTCCAACAAATGTAATCGCCATGGTAAACGGAAATCCAGTTACAGTATCCGCAGTTAACGGTGCTCAAGGTCTTGTAACTCTTGCTAGTAGTGTAGCTTACGGTCAGACTCTTACATTCACTTATTACACCAATACTTGGCAAAATACTTATGATCTTCTCCCTAGCGCAAATGTAGCCAGCATTACTCAAATTGGTTTAGGTCCAAACACTAGTACATACAACCTTGATGTTGATTTTAGTTTGGGTGTAGCTTATGACAGATTGGGCAATCCTGTAGCTAATACGGTAAACTGGGGTAATAATGTCAGCACTGTGTTGGGTACGGATAATACAGGTGATACGCCGTTCAGTCCAGCGGAAGTTCTTACAACCTCGGTCGATGAAGTTGTGTGGCTCCGACTTTTGTCTGGCGCTGTAAATGGTAAAAATGCTGTATTCACTTTACCGGATACACCAACTACTGGAAGTGGAAATGCAACACCAACTAATAATCCAAATTTGGTAACTGTATACGTTGGCGTAAATCCATTGGTAGCTTTCCAGAGTGGGGCTGTTACAGTAGCCGCAGTGAATGGCTTGGCTCAACAAGTAACTTTATATAATCCTCCCCCAGCTGGCACCAATGTGTACGCATCTTACTATCGCAATACTTTAGAAGATCAAGAGTACACTCTTACTGTAGTGCAACCAGGATTTTCCGGGTTCGGCACATATGTAATTCAAGATAACTTGAATCGTTATATGCCCCTGGTAACTTTTAATGCTGGATCATCTTCTGTAACTCAAGAAGGGGCATTCGCGGCTACTGGGATCGTGTACCCATTCAATTTCTCTGACGCAGTAGATGATAATGGGTCTCCAACTGAAACAGTAACTCTTACTTTCAACAATGATGGCAATGCTACTGTGATTGGAGCATCACAGGCCACCCTTACAATTCCATTCGCATCAGGCTCTTTGACATTTGTTGCTAGCACAACAGGGGTGGGGGGAAATGATGTTCAAATTGCAATTGATACAACTACAATTAATCCTCAACCAGTCGTAGTTCAGGGGAATTTAGTTACAATCTATGCCTTTTGGAACGGAACTCTAAATACTTCTGCTCAAATTGCTAGTTATTTTCCATCCGCTGAAACTACAAATGGTGGACAAATCACAGCTTTATCCCCCAGTGGATCGCCCAGAGTTACCGCGGCAACTAGTTTGACGGGTGGACAAAATGCTACCACAACTCCTGTGACTCATAGTTATACAGTTACATCTAATTTAGCCACGGGCACAGGTACGGGCGGAAGTAACATCGGGTACTTAGACCAAACCTATATTGATTTGGTTACAGGTTTCCGTGTAACAATCGTCAATCCAGCAGACCATGTAGCTTACGGAATTACATCACTGCCTCAGAGTTACAACTTTGTACCGGGAGACAGGCTGGTATTCAATGTAAACACCCCAGCTACGGGGAGTTCTCCAACATCCGCTACCTCTCTGCAACAACGTTATACTGGTACCCCTAGTGTACCGCCTTGTCAATCAAATAATGAAGTGGCAATTTTTGGTTGTACAACAAAAGTAACCAGTACATTTGGTTCAACAGCAGGAGATTCAGTAATTGTTACCACAGTAAGAGGAAGCGGCAACGAGCCCGCCATCGGAACTTACTATTATGTAAGTTACACAACAAATAAGGTAGCATCTGATTATGCTTGCAAAATTTACACCAATCCTTCAGATGCTTACGCCGCTTACGGACAACCAAGCACGATCAATCGTCTGTCTTTAGGTATTCAACTAGCAGCGCTGAATGGTATGCAGACCTTCGGAGCCATTCAAGTACCTGTTCAACAGGGAACCAATCTCGCTTCTAGTGCTGATTACATCGCTGCTTTGCAACAACTCAAAAGTAATTTACCAGGGTTCAATACCAAGGCGAATGTTGTAGTGCCTTTGTCCAACGACCCAGTGGTACACCAAGCCCTCAGCAATCAATTGTCCTCACAGGCAACTGCACGTTATAAAGGTGAAGCTATTGGATTCGTGGGATACAGTCAATTCACAACAGCCAATCAAGCTCGCGCAAATGCCCGTTCACTGCTCAATCAGCGTGTAGTTGCAATCGGTAATGCTGCGGCCGGTGTATTGGTAACAAACTCTACAACCTTCCAAGCGGATGAATATTTAGTTGATGGACCATTCATGGCGGCGGCTTTAGCTGGTGCAAACTGCAATCCAGCAAATGATGTGGCAACCAACTTAGTTCTACAAAACCTCGTAGGATTTAGTCGATTGCTGATTACATACGACGATGCAACAATGGATTTGATGGCAAGTGATGGTTTGACATTACTCTTGAACAACAACGGAGCTTTACAGATCAGAGATTATCTTACCACTAATCCAGCAAACGACTTGACCAGGATACCAACATCAACAACAATTGCTGACTATACAGCGCAGGCGTTTAGAGCTGATTTACAGCAATTCGTTGGGCGCAAGATTAAGGATAGTTTACTCACAGATATCACCAATGTATGTATTGCTCGTCTGACATCTGAAGTAAGCAACTATATCATCACAGCGTATGATACACCTGAGGTTAGAGAGAATCCAAATGACCCGACAGAGGTTGATGTTACTGTGACTTTTAAACCTATGTTTTGTTTGCTTTATTTGGTAGTGACTTTTAATGTCGTAACTGTGTTATAAGTTGGGGATTAATAGATAAATCCAATAACTAGAGCGCAAGCCGCTCAAGCTGGAGTTTAAGCTATGTGTAAATGTCTTAGGAAAAAAGGGCAAGGAAAAGTATGAAGGTTCACGCGATCTTGACTCAAGCTAACGGAATCATAAGTATCCAACTCCAATGTTTATTTGTTGGCGACCCCACAGATACTAGTGACAAGCAAAAAATTGCTGCTTTTGGAGATCCCCAAATTAACATCGCTGGAAATTTTAATGATCCCAATAATCCATCGTTTACTTTTGCTTTTCCTTTAACAGAACAATGGGTGGGAATTACAACTCAATTATCGAGTTTTATAGTACGATTCATGGAAGCCTTGCCAGGACCTCAAAATCCAAATATCCCGGCTCCAATACAAGGACCTTTGGACTGTGTAACAAATAATCCAAGTGAGGCTTGTCAAGCATGGGCAAATATTATGATGACAGCAGGCACAGGTAGAATTGCACAGGCAATGGCAATATTACGATCACAAGTGGTAGTTCCTACAATTTCAGATACAACTGTATAGGGGAAAATGAGTGAAATCTAAACTTATTAGCCGAAGAATAAAAGCGACAGTAGCAGTTAGCAAGCAAACAATGGAAGATGCTATTCAACAAGCTAGTATTCTAAAGCAAGAATGGATGAGTAAGAATCAAAATGACCCCCGAGTGGATGAACTTCAGCGAATAGTCGAGCATTTGACAAGTGTCCTGAAGAAGGACCCACAAAGCATGAAATCAGAAGGGGCATCCACTATTGAAAACTATATGGATGATGCAGTAATGCCACAAGAGGCAAACACAATCAAGAGAGAGGTTGATATGATTTTAAATTGGCGAAAACAAGGTTCTACTAAGAAAGCAAACGCTGGTGCATTTGTTACAGACCGCGATGAAAAGGGCGAACCAAAAACACCCGAAAAAATGGAAGTACCCCGTTTAGCGGCGAAGAAGAAGAAAGAAGCTATCCCAGAACCTCCAATTGCTGACCCTATGGCCAATCCCGCTACTGATGTTTCTGACCCAGCCGCTGAACCCGTGGCAATGGACCCAGTATCTGCTCCACCCACTACCCCGCAAGATGCAGGCGGCGAAGTGAATCCAATTGATTATATTCCAACGGATGCTTTGATTAAAATTATTGGCGATATGCCAAAGGAAGAAGATTTTGCTCAAAGTAAACCTAAGCAAGATGCTTTAATCAAGTTGACGGAAATTCTTAAATCGCGTCCTATTTTACCTCCGGAACAACCCGAAGGACAGGGACAAGCACCAGTAGCTCCAGCCCCAGCCTTAGCAAATACACCAATTGCAGCCTCAAATAAGAGAGCTGATCTCGGTGACCATGCAATGGGTGGTAATGGAAATATAGGTGATGTTGGTCATGGAAGCGGATCACACTCCACGAATAAAATGGATTCTGACTCTAGTACCAATAATGGTAATCCAATCCCAGGTCAAGCGCCGATTGAGTTAGGCGGTTTGAATTTAGCAGCATCTGAAAAAGTTGCCGATGAAAGATATCAATTACACAATTTAAAAGTTGATGAATCTGGCGTAGAACCCAGCCATGCACCTGGTAGTTTACCAGACATGGATGAACAAGAACAACATATGCACCCAGAAAACCCTGAGGATGATCGTTTTTTTGATCACGGACTTCAAGAAGAAGGCATAGCCCCCACAGGTATGTTGCCTGGGGATCTCGGAGAAAACGATCCGGTGATGGAAGCTGGAGCATTTACAGATAAAGAAAGTGTATCTCCTGAAGGTTGGGGCGGTACGGTTGAACATATGAAGGATCATAAAGATATTGATAATCCTTTTGCCTTGGCTTATTACATGAAAAATAAAGGGGACTCTCCTCATTACAAAGAATCTGATGATGAAACAGATACCGTTCCACGGCGTATGGCAGCATTGGCGCATTGGAAAAAGCGTCAAGCTAGTATGTATCGAGAACTAGCAGCAAAATATGCTTCCGGTGCTGCTGGCGGTGCATGGTCTTTTGATATCGGGGAAAAAGGTAAAGTCGTTGAAGATGGTGGGCGTACACCAGAAGTTGGGGAAGCTCACAGTATGCTAGATGAAGCTCCAGCTAAACTAGAGCGTCCAGCTACAACAGCTCCTATCAAATTAGCTGCTGATATGACTGTAAGTAAGGCTGTAAAGCAGTCAGAAACTATAGGTAATGAACTTAAAAAGAAATACTTAGAAGCAAAATCTCTTACCTTGGTAAATGATTCTCGTCCAGTGCGAGAGGCAGTAGAATCAATTTTCCGCGCGGCGGCTATGTTTGAAAATGCTACTAAAACACTCAGCAAACAACAGCAAGCTGAAGAGAGTGAAGCAGAAGCAGCGATGATCAAAGAGAAAAATAAAAAATCATCTATGTTGGGCGGTTTGGAGTTAGCCGCCGCTGTGTAACCACAGTAGTATAAGAGTTCGGGGAACAAATACTGGGCATCGTGCAGCGCAGCCTTAGGGCCGTTATGTAGTTACGAAACGATGATGGAACGAAGGTAGTGTTCCCCGATTTATATAGTAAGAACATATTGATCATGTAAGACAATCATTATTAGGTAAACATCTTTCAAGGTCTCATATAGAAGCTGGGTAACTAGGAAAGCTAAAGGTTTGGGTGTAAAGGAGCTGCTATTCAAAATGGTAGACTTTTTACGGAACCAGAACCGTAAAGGAGAAATAAAATTATGGCTGAAGGTGGCTATGTATATCGTCAAGGAACTACACCTAATACTGAATCAGTAATTAGTAGTCGCTTCAAAATATTTACTGACATGGTAAATGTTGGAGCATTTATTAAATTAGGTGTTACCAGTACGTTTAGTTGGTCAGAATCTAAAACAATTGATGCTGTTCGTGGTTTGGGGTATGGAGACCAAGTAGCAGAGTTAGTGCCTGGTGTTACTCAACCCCTGCAAATCACTATGACCCGTACTTGTTTGTATTTGTTGAACTTACAGCAAGCATTAGGGTATAAATCAGGAGTAAGTGGTGCTGTACGATCCCTTAAACATCATCGCTGGCCATTTGATATCAAAACAGAAATTATTTTCTCGCAACTAGCTTCTGAAGATCCCAACCGTGGTCAGGCAATTCCAGACACATTGAATGGAAATGAAGGTGGTTTGAATAACCTTGGTAACCCTGGTTTATATGCAGTAGCAACATTATATGAAGGGTGTTGGATGGAAAGCTACAATACATCATTTACGATTGATACGGCAGCTGTAGCAGAAGATTGCACAATTATGGCTACAGATATACTGGATTGCCGTGGATCGGTTTACGGAGATTTCCTTGATGGTGGTTTGAACACTGGAGACTCTACAGGTCGCAGTTTGTTATATACAAACTAATCCCATCTGGATGAAGTTTTACCATAAGTCAGTATTAAAGAGTAGGCACAAACAGCCTGCTCTTTTTTATGCCTAAAAATTTAACTCAAGAAGAATACATTCAAAAAGCAATAACCACTCACAATCACACTTATGATTATTCCGCTTTAAAATACAAAAATGCTGTAACTGAAGTAGAAATTATTTGTCCTACCCATGGTTCTTTTTGGCAACTTCCGTATAATCATTTGAAAGGAAGTGCTTGCTCTAAGTGTGGGAATTTAAAAAAAGCCGCCCCCCATCAGACCACAGTAGAATTTATTGCCGCCTGCAATAAAATCCACAATAATTATTACACTTATCTCCCCCATTTTCAGCACATTGGTTATAATGTAAAAATAGAAATTACCTGCCCTGTACATGGAGTTTTCAAACAACGAGCCAATAATCACTTAGCTGGAAGAGGCTGTCCAAAATGCGGTAGAAATAAAGCTCGAACTATTTTACTAAAAGACTACCCTATTATCCCAACACTTCAACTCACATCCGCTATCGCCAAAAAGAAAAATAATGTGTGTTCTCTAGTACCGCAAGAACACACATTCGGCTGTCTTATTCCAGGTAAAAATGAATTTTCTCCTGTTCTAAAAGTTGAAGAAGTTATCAAAACCTTGGGAGTAGTTTTTGAATCAAATAATCGTCAAGTTATCAAACCTTTGGAGTTAGACATATGGATTCCCGACTACAAACTAGCTATAGAGTTCAACGGTAAATATTATCATTCACTAGATGGCACAGAACCTCCTCAATTCAAATTTAAGCATAGGGACAAATTTGAGCGTTGCCAAGAAGCTGGAATTTCGCTACTTCAAATTGATGAACATGAGTGGAACGACCCTGTTATTCAAGAAATCTGGAAATCCGTTATAGCATCGAAACTGGGTAAGCACCGGCGAGTCTTTGCCCGTTGTACCAAATTTTATCAAATATCTAGGGATGAAGCGGAACAATTTTTAGCGGAAAATCACCTTCAAGGAACGACCCCATCTGCTAATCAAGATTGGTGTTATGGACTAAAACTGAATAATGAGTTAGTAGGGGTAATTACTTTTGCTAAACATGAGAAGAAATTTATTAACCTAACTCGTATGGCATTTCCTCGTGGGGTTACAGTAGTAGGAGGGGCTCAAAAACTTTTCAAAAACGCATTAAAATATTTACCTACCATACCCATTGTCACTTTTTCAAACAATCGCTACAGTGGTGGAGATGTGTATAAACATTTGGAGTTTGTATCTGATAAATTGCTACCCCCCAGCTACCAATGGTATTTTCAAGGAAGAGTATGGAATAAAAGACAGTTACGCAGGAAGTATTTACCTCAGATTTTGCAGAATGAACTTGGTTTCAATCCACTGGAAACAGAGCATCAAAACATGTATAGAAATGGAGCTAGGTGTATGTATGACGCGGGATATGAGCGTTGGATTTATCCTCGATCAATCACTGTTTAAAAAAGATACCACAATGTTGCGTTTAGCGCGTCGAGGCTTGCAACGTCACACTTCTGAGCGCTGACGTGATGAAGCTTTGTCTAAAATTGATACCACAAGTTAAGCCCGATTCGGCTGTTTCCCAGCGCCAATTTTTTTGGCTCCATTTAACATTTTTTTCGTAAAATTTACTATGGAAGTTCCACAGTTTAACGATAAGCAAAGATTCACCATCGGAAGGAAAAATATTCTTAACGACACCGATACCTTTATTTTTGATATGCAAGCGATCCCCAACAGCTATTTGACGAGCTGCGGGGCGTGTCTCATACCAACTTTTGCGAATGTCGATAAGATGAGCGATCCCCTGTTGACTCCAGCCATAATCTTTCATCCATAAAGGGATTTTCTCGCCTTTGGGTGAGGCTTCTTCTTTCACTTGAAGGTAAATATCCACGTTGAAGGCGATGAGTGTTTCGAGTCTTTGCGCCACATCCTGCATGGAATAGGGAACCATGCTAGGGGGGATAATGAAGAATTTTGGGTAGGCGTATTGCGCACGCCAGCCTAAGGAGTGTCTGAGCAATTTCCCCCAAAGCGATACTTCCCCGTGGATTCCTGAACTGGCATAATTGATGCTGATCAAGTGCTCAAGATTAATTCCCGCATACATCCCACAGGTACAATCTTCATCTGGGCATTGATGGAGCGGAGCAAGGTTCACAGCTTCACAACAGGCTTCAAATGCAACTCCAGGTGTCCACGCGGCGTTATTAAGAGACTTTACACCATCGGCATCCCATTGCCAAGCCCGATATGCCGTAAAGGGCATAATGTAATCAGGCACCTGCTCAACTTTGGGATGCACCAGTTTGAGTCTGCGTTTCATTTAGGCAGGAACCTCAATTGGTTCCGGTTCAGGCACATACAAAGGGTTTGGCTGTTCAATTTCACGCCCGGGCATAGCACAGGGCAATTCCAACGGCTCGACAAACAAGGTTTCCTGCGGTACTCCGATATAGCACATAAATTGTTCCTCCCTACTATAATACACTAAAAACACCAAAACACCAATTTGGAATTTATGGGTGCTACCTCCTCCCGGTTCGGTAACACCCATATTTCCCCGTACTTTCAACTGGAGCACTCCCCAATGAAAAACCTTTACAGTTTCCCATTGACTACTACATCATGAAGTGCTTCAGTCGAAAACCTTTTAGAACGCCATATCAATCAGGCGTCCCGCAGCCTCATCCATCTTCAACCGAGTATCAGCAAACGGCTGATCCTGAGAGAGACGAGTCAAACCCTGTGCCATACCCCAAATGGAGTTCGGCTTGCCGTCAGTGCTTTCGTTAGCAATCGCCAGCGTCTGGGCGGCTTCTAACTGCTTGCGGGATACCGGCGCACCAGCCTTCTTCAAATTAGCAAAGATGGTGTCGATTACCTGCTCTTGATCCGCAGCAATGATGGTAGATTTGGCGGTGCGAATCTTGGCTTCGATATCGCTCACCGATTCATTGGCATAGCGGTTGAGTTCGATATGCAGCCGGTCAAGCATAACATTCATGCGGTCCTTCACCTTGCCAACATGTCGCAAGGCGATTTCGCTAACATCCTTTGCCCCCCACACGATATGATTCGAACATATGAACCTGTATAGGAAAGTGGTGATGCGCAGTTTTGAGGCCCCCACTTCAGAATTTTCAACGAAGAATCCGCGTCCCAAACCTTCGGGATTTCCCGGTTCGTTGATGCGATTGTTGTTGTTCACGAGAAATACGAACATATCGTGATCGGAGACATAGATGGTTTTTTCCCGCGTCCGACCTGTAGCAGCCGCACTCATGCCGCTATGCTCGAAAGCAACCGGGGTGTTCCATCCGTACTGCGGATAATCCAGCATCCGACGTAGAAGGTCATGGTTCCAAATGCGGGTGTATTTTTCCGAAGTCAACGCCCGTACCACCAAGCCCCCATTAGCGTGAACCAAAAGATTCACGCGCTCATCGGGGTCGATATAGCGGGTTTTCAGACCATGGTTAATATTTTGGACGGCGAGAGTAGCGGGTAGTTTACGAAGATAGGAAGCCGGAGCTTCGACACGGGCGGCGAGTTGACCGAAAGCCCAATTGGTCAAAGTAGCGGGTTCGTTGCCCTTACCTACGAGTTGAACTTCACTATTGTATGCTTCTACGCGCAGAGTGGCGGGATCGACATTAGCTTTTTCCCGGCTGGAATTGGCGTAGGCTAGAGATTGTTCGTAGGCAGTTTGAATATCGTTGAATTTTTCGTCGTCTGGGCGGGTGCTCCACTGCTGACTAGCTTTGAAAAGTTCCATATTGTCCTCATTTTTAACGTCCCCAACCGTGCTGGACTAAAGCGACTGTGGAGACGATTTGCTTACATACCCAGTATACACCGGAAACGCCGAAAATGTCTATTTTTTTAATCGTTGTGTTTTCATGCTTTTGGCTTCTTTATTAGGATGAAATCCCCATTGTTCAAAAAACAAGCTCTGGATGCTCTGCTGGAAGTTATCAATGACCCAGAGTACGCCACGCATCAACATCATAGCGACCCGGATTTTACCACTCAGACGGGCAAAGATTACGCCGGACGCGGTTCCACAGAAGTAGAAAATGGAGTGAGTGTAACGATTCCACCAGAGGCAATCACCGCAGCAATTGAACCCGACCAAATCGATACCGATCCCGATGTAGAATTTCATCGCCAATATGATTTCATGCAAATGTTGAAAAAAACCTTCCGAGGCTGGACGGGTGGAAATCCTTTTTATCATTTTCAAATGCCAATGAATTCTGTTCGTTTATATTCTGATGGTTGGAAAATTCAGCGATTCGATAAAGATACTGGGGTTGAAGGCAAGACCTTAGAAGAATTGAAAGCATATTTGTCAAAAGCAGATTGGGTTCGAAATCTTAAACCCGCGGCTCCTCCTTATCTAGAAAGAACTATTGAGGGGCAAATACCCAATAAAAAATTGACAGCTGCTACCGTGAGTTTTATAGGACCCCACAGCGATATTGCTCCTACGAAGACACACAACAAAAATTACATCTGGGTATACCACCCTAGCTACGGGTTTTATTTCGCTGAGGGTATGACAGCTGATCACATAAAATTGTTTAAAGGGGTTCACGCGTCCACAAGTTTTCCAGGGGCTAAAATTCCCAATAATTTATACGATGATTGTAATCGAGGGTATGCTTGGGTAAAGAAATCCACGAAATACATATCTTTAGACACTTCTACCGCTATTGAACCAGAATGGGATTTTATCCCGCAAGCTGTAGTGAAGGGATTTAAGAAATATTTTCCTGGTTATACTTTTGATGAGGATTTTTCAAAGCTAACTTCAAAGAAAGCGGCAACCACCGTTCGTTTTATCGGTCCGCATTCTGATGTACCTATCGCTGAAAGCAGGGCTAGATATTACTGCTGGTTATACCACCCAGATTACGGATTTTACTATGGAGAGGGTACTGAAAGTGATCATTGGAGATTTATAAAGGGGGAATATGAGGGGGCGATGATCCCCAGAATATCATATGATAAGTCAATTCGTGGGTACGCTGAAGTCAATAGAATTAAAAAAACCGTAAAGTTGGAGATTAGTATTGCTTCGTCTCAGTGGGAAAATACAGTCCCACCTATCGCCGTTAAAGTATTTAAAAAAAATCTTCCTGGGTTTGAAGTTAGCGTAAAAAAATCCTTACTAGGTAGCATGGATTCTCCAATAAATGAAGAAGTGCAGGAACATACCTTTTTTAAGGAAAGCGATCCTTTAAAGCCCCAAGGGTATAATTTTTTTAAGGAAAGTGACCCTGAGTTTGAAATGACGGCCGCTGGAGTTCACCGAACAGAAGAAGACCTTAACCAGGTATTAGAAAAATTTGGGTACACTTATAGTGGTAAATATGAAAATGGTTTGCACCGCTGGAGCCGAGGAAAAAATGAATATATTATATTTAGCCCACCAAAAAATTCTATTACTCATTTTTTAAACTCTGAGGCTGACTTAGTGTGTAGCGCCAATGATTTGGAAGATAAGATAGCTCTTTATCATAATTTTGAACGACCTACTCCTCAATCAATTCCTATAACAGCGTCTAAATCCTGTGTTGCGTGTGAATGTGGTGGTTGTATTGAGCATGAAGATATACCGCAGTGTAATGGTTGTGATCGAGCCAAAAAAGATTGTATATGTGAGGACTGTACCTGCCCAGAAAACCCACGAGCTGTTACAGCTGATGGAAGTATAGCTTCCAAATCCGCGGCCAAAAGTAAGCAAGAAAGATACATGTTAGATACTTTCTATCCGGGGCGTAGAGTTAAATACTGCGGAAGTGCGAAATGTTATGATGAGTTGATAAGGGGCTTGCCGCTTATAGGTATAGTGGTGGAAAATGGCTACTTTGATAGAAAGCTCAGGGAATGGCGTGTCCCAGTGACATGGAACGGATACGAAGAGTCCCAGCGTAAGCTTCGTCGCATCGCCCCATTTATGAGTAATTTAATACCTTTGAACGACCAAGGAGAATTATTCTCGGATGATAAAACAGCCGCTATGGGTAAAGCTGAGAAACATTTTTTAAGTTTTAAACCTGGGGATAGGGTTGTATTTTATAAACCCTATATGGGTAAGCATGAGGGAACAGTAGTAGATAACGGCGACCATTGGTATTATAATTCAAAATTTAAAAATGGAGTTGTTCCAGTTCTTTGGGATTATCAAACTGATAAAGGGATTGTAGCTGTACCAACTTCTGATAAGTTAATTCATTTGAATGACCAAGGAGAATTATTTGCTTCAGAAAAAACATCAGCGATAGGCAAGGATGAAAAATATATCAGAGATAACTTCAAAGTAGGGGGTAGAGTTCGATATCACAAATCAAAATCAGAGGGTACAATTGAATCCATAGGACCATACAACCCAAGAAACAGATCAGCTGTAATTGGAATTAGATGGGATGGTGGTAATAGGATATCCTATGTCCGGGCCGCGGATTTGATTCCTCTGAATGCCCAAGGAGAATTATTTTCCCAAGAGAAAACGGCGTCCAGTCCACTAGAAGCCGAAGCCTTTATTGAATGGGGCGGGGTATACGATCATCGACATTTGGAGTTGGACGAGTATAAAGGTACTTGGGAATGGACAGATTATGACGCTTCTGATGCTTTAAATGTCGGTAGGCAGGTAGGTGAATGCAAATCTTTAGAAGAAGCCAAAGAAAAGCTGGAACGAGTGGTTTTCAATATTGGAGAACCTCGTACATACATCCATTATAGCGATGATGAGCATATCAAGAAACAGGATTATTTGGCACCAGAAGAAAAAGGATTTCTCCGTGATACGGGAGTAGGTACTGATATTAAGCCCGATTTCTCTAAAGATTATTCTCCTTATACTCGGGATAAAGATTTCCTGAATTCAATGGGCATCAAAGCCAGAAAGAAAGCTCAAGAAATTTTATCCCCGCAGAGTATGAAAAACTCCCCCATTCATCAATATATGCGTTCTTTAGGTCAATGGTATCATGTTTCCGGTAGTTTATATAGAAATGTTAAACACCCAGAAATGGTGCTTTCTGTATTTGATGACGGTTGGACAATTAGACAGTGGGGAGAAAATATAGATAGCGGGGAAGACATCAATACATTGAAAACTTATTTGGCAAGCCACGACTTGGATACAGATACTTCAATGAAACCATCACCCAATCGCCATGTTGATGTTTCACTGGGTCCGAACACAATTGAAGGGGAGATAGTTCCTGAAAGAAAAAGATTAAACGCAGCAGCCAATAAAAAATTATTCCATGTAACCCATACCGATAAGGTTCCGTCCATACATGAGAAGGGAATCATACCCTTACAAACATCCAACTGGGTTAAAGAAGAAGCAAAAGAGCGTTATGGTAATGGGGAGATATTTGCTTTCTCTGACCCTTCAGATGCTGTGCGTTGGGCAGGTAAGATGGATTGGGATTTCAATCAATCCATGGGCACAGGTAAGATTAGTATCGTCGCCTTTACCACAGGGGGGGAGAAGTGGAAAACAGATACCGCGGATCCTTTGAGTCAAGCTTCATCCAAAGGTAAGTGGTTAAAAGCTACAGGCTGGGTCAAGCCCGACCAAATCACATCTGTTACCGCCGTGACCCCGGAAATAATAAAGAGCGTAATAGGAGGTCAGATTCCTAAGTTTGCTGAGAAAGTGTCAGAAATTAAAACTAGTAAAACAGCTCAAGCACAAAAAACTTCTACCGCGTTGGAGGTTACTCTTTTGTTTAAACGCTGGAGAGTAAAGTCCAGTAAATTGTGGAATGATGACGTGCTGGGAAGGGAAAAAAATACCCAACAGCTGGCTGTAAAATTGATTCCTTATATTAAAAAATATTCCGGTATGTTACGCGATATAGTTCATTCAAATTTAGTCTTGTTTAACGGCGTCCCAATGTTTGATAAAACTTTACAAGCTCTTGAGACTGTACAGGGTCGTTTGGATTGGTTAGAAACGGTCAAAAAAATAGTCAAAATGGACATTGTATGGGCTGTGCGTTCCGCTGCTGCTCATTTAGATTCGGCTTTTAATTCAGCCTTGTACGCTTATAAAGATGCAGATGATTTTTTATCCAAAAATTCATCCACTAAATCTTACGGTATAGGTACTCCCATTGGGGGCACTCCAAACGAATTTATGGCAACTGATAATCCCAATGAGGATGAAGAAGAAAATGACCAAATGAATATGACTGGGGGGTTAAGTATTACGGCTTCCTGGGATGTATTGGCTACTAATTACTTCGATATGTTTCAACAGGTTCTTGCTTTACCTGAGTCCAGAGGATTGGAATCTATCATTAAAAAAGAAATTTCTTGGGCAAAGCAAACCCTGAAGAAAGCTGATCGTATTGTATGGTATTTGCGCTGGTATCGGCTACATTTGGAGTCCAGGTTAGCGGGAGGTAGCCTGCGGAGTGCGGCGGCAAAAGCTATTTTCAAGAATGATTTGGGTATGTATAGCAGAAAAAATCCAATCACTAAAGAGGATATACCCACTAGCATCACTAGCATGACGGACCTGCAAAACAATTTAAGCCATTTCCTGGGACTGCAAGATCACGCTATTCAGAATAAAGTCTGGTATTTTGAAACTCCGAAACAGTTAGTTGATGATTTTAAGAAGCTGGAAAATGATATTAGGGAACGAGTGGAATCTGAAAGACGAACTATTTCAGAAGAAGACAATGATCCTGAAGATGAAATTTTTATTGGATTTCCTGACGGTTGGGCTTGGTGGTTATTAGATAGGGCGTACTGCTCGGAAGAAGCTAAAGCTATGGGTCACTGCGGTAACTCTCCTCGTAAGAATACCGGGGATAGAATTTTAAGTTTAAGACAACCGGTAATGAAAGGGGGCAATCAATACTGGTCACCTCACTGCACCTTTATTCTCCGCGCGGGTAAATTCTTGGGGGAAATGAAAGGACGTAACAATGATAAACCTGTGGTCAGATATCATCCTTACATTATAGCTTTGCTAAAAGACCCTCGTATCTTCGGCATTATGGGCGGCGGATATTTGCCAAAGCATAATTTTCATTGGGACGATTTATCGTTTAAAGAACAAGATGAAATTAAACAAGCAAACCCAAATTTTGGAAATCCAGATAAAGTCTGGGAAGCTGTAGGCAAAGGGGACAAAGCTGTAGCTACGATTGCTACAGCCTTAGGATTGGCCGAAGATGATGGGGATCCGTCATCATTTAATAGGGATTTGGACGCTTTCATTGTCAACAGCTGGGTTGATGTAGGGCAGATGCTCAATGCAATCGGAGATCAAGAATCGAGAAATGCTTACGATCTTTTACAATCCACTACAGATAATCCTAACGCTTTTGATGACAACACGGCACCAGAAGAGCGAATCAATATTTTAATTGATAATGGTTTGAGTCCCCGTGCATTAAAAATAATGGCAGAAAAAATTAAAGCGGAAAACCCTAATGAGCTGAATCGTTTCATCGAAATCCAAAAACGACTCAACCCAAATTTTGAATTTAATTTATTAGATGATTCCGTACTTAGGGATATGTTGGATTATGATCGTCGAATAGGGGGAGTCATTTGGCCATTGGTGGACATGGCTTTTAACATGGCTGGAGATAAAGTGCTCAATGAACGCCGTATAAGTGACCTAGAATACGCCATTACAGATCCTTACGAACAAGATAATGATCAAGCGAACACTGTTTTACGTTACGGAGAAAATGCGGGTCAGAATTTTTCTTGGGATGCCAGTCCTGTTTATGAACTTATTTCCTATGATGAAGCTGTGAAATTGGTTTCAGATCCAGACAGAGAAAATAAAGATTTATCCAACGGGCAGATAAAAATTTGGATGGGTGGTGATTATAATGATGGTTTTAGTGATGATGAGTTTAGTGAGTTCTATGGTAACGCCACCGGAGCCTTGGAAAGATTACTCATAAAAGGGTCACCACAAGAAAAGGATCCAAATCAAACGCAAATTACATTCAAGGAGCGAACTCCCAGGTCAGAAAAAACAGATTTGAAGAAATATCAAAGAACCACGGGTAGTAGGAAAAAATCCTTTGTAGACATTCATGAAACTCCTACTATGTTGCCGCCCCGCGATGATATGAGACGGCACTTAGACACTGATGAGCAAGATGAAGCGATGCACGGAGTGCGGGATGGAATTATTGATGAACCCAAATTACCTAAGCCGAAGCAGATTGATCCCCGTATTAAAGGTGCTGCTTTACCGAAGGTATATCGATTCTCTAGCGCTGGAAAAACTCCTCGTTCCAAAGAAGAAATAATCAATGAAATTGATTATTTGTACAGCATCGCAGATCATCCAGAAATACCCCGAGAAGAATCTCAGCGTCTACTGGGAGAAATCAAAAAACTGAATCAAGAATTTGAAGCCAATGGTTACACGCATGACCATGTCAGAGATCGACCTCTTACTCCGGAGTTTTTAGATATGGTTGATGATGTCAAGGGTAATGTAACCCATGAAAAAACGATAAATCCCCATGACAAAAAATGGCTCAATTCTTTTGGGGTAGAAGGCAGTAAACAAGCCGCTTTTAATCGCAAAGAAGCTCATTGGATTAGAAAATCTTCTGGTTCTAAAATTGAGGAAACTCTTAAAAAAGCGGTTAAAATCTTAGGGGAAAATGGAATCCCAACATTAGTAGCGGGGGGTTATGCGGTACAAGAATACGGATATCCTCGTTATACTAAAGATATAGATATTATTGTACCTGATAGAATTCAATCCATACAACTACTTATTGGAAACGGATTTCATAAAGCCAATACTCCAAACACAGTTATAGATAATGAAACAAATGAAGAAGTTGATTTATTACTGGCTGGGGATCGTATGAATATAGGTCCTGTTCCTTTTCCCGTCCCGTCAGAAATAACGCTTGTACCGAAATTAATTACATTAGAAGAATTGATTGATTTAAAATTGGGTAGTTACGCTTCTAATCCATGGGGCAGAACCAAAGATTTGGCCGATGTAACAGAATTAATTCAGCGTAATAGTATACCCAAAGAATTTATGGCAAAAGGGTTGATGAATAAAGCATGGAATAATTTATGGGATATGATGCACCAAACTCCAGATAATCCTATAGAGCCAAAAGAATCTTGTTTTAAAGTTTTGTCTTCTGTCGTAGAAATAGAAAATAAAATAGCAGATGACGAAGATCAATTAGACTCAGAAGGCGAATACTTCCTTGAACAAGTAAGTGATGCTAAAGAAGAAGCCAAGCGCCATTTTATGGAAGAAGATTATATTCAGCAACAAGCAGCCGAGGATGGCCGAACCATGGAGGAAATGTGGGCTGAGATAGGGGAAGAGTTTACCGCTAATTTCTACGATTATCCCTATAATCCGCCAAAAGAGAAACAAAAACCCATAGCCACACCTGAATTTTCTACTGGAGATAAAGAACATCTACACGGCATGGGAGTGCTAGGAAGTGGATGTCCTTTATGTAAGAGCGCTAACTTGAAGAAAGTTGCGGGCATGGATTTGACTGAATGTACAGATTGTAAAGGTGTTTATTCAATACCCACATCATAAGTAAGGACTCAGCATTGGTATAAATATGTCAATTATTTAAAGATGCTTGTGCTATTTTTTTAAGCCTCTGTTAAATACTTGAGCCAATTGTGTGGACAAAACAAAATAGGATGCCTTTTAAAAAATTTGCAAATGCGGCTGTTACAGAGCCCGTTCTAAAACCCGGTGATTGGGAAAAAATGTACGGCAGCCGAGCATTTCGTGGATGCCACATTGACGGGGATCATCCGTTCTGCAAAACCGCGTCCGCGCAAAAAATTGCAAAGTCCTCAAATTACTTGCTTAGCCATTGCACGATCATGGCATCAGTGATGACTGAAGAAGAACCATTCGACTATTTCATCAAGCCCGAGACAAGTCATTTGGTGAATAATAACGATGACGCGTGGACGAACGAAGTACTGAAACTTTCTGCACCATCTTTCGTAGGCGCGTTCAACTTCGTTGAGCATTTCCAGAATTCGAAATATGCAAAAGGGCATATCCTCAGTCAAGTCTTGCGTAAGATCAATATCGCGGGCGGCATCTGGGTTTATTTCTGTGACATCCTCGTAGCGACTGATGTCACTCACGAGAAGCTGGTGAGCGACATTCGAGACGGCAACGTGCGTTATCTCTCCATGGGATGTGTTACAGACTTAGTTATTTGTTCTTACTGCGGTGCGCATGTAACTGATGCTAGTACCTACTGTTCCCATTTACAATATCAAAAAGGGACCTTTCTGGCCGACGATAACGGGATCCCTCGTAGAATAGCGGAACTTTGCGGGCATAAAACGATGCCTAATGGCGGAGTAAAATTTGTAGAAGCCAGTTGGGTAGCAACTCCAGCTTTTCCTGGCGCGGTGAAACGAAATATAGTCGCTGAATCGTGGGAAGGACCAAAAACCCCATATACACAGACTGCGGCTAAGACAGCTGCGTTTGCAAAAGCAGCTTCTGACCGGTCGGACATCTGTGAATTTTTGCTTGAAAATGACATCAAAGGGGGGTTACGGCGCTAGAAACCCAACTACGAAATTCTCTATAGAACAAGGAATTTACCAACTATGGCAAACCTAAAAACAGTACAAGCAGCACTAGAACGAAAACAAGCAGATCTGGATATGATGGATGATCAGCTTTTGGAAATGGATTCCAACCTTCCTCCGGATATGTCTTCATCGCCTGAATTTGACCTACTCGCAGAGAAACGCGAAGAACTTGAAGAAGAAATTCATAATATGCGCGAGGGCGTGCAGCTTATAGGTGAATGGGAAAAGTTTAAAGGTGGTCCCTGGTCTGAGGATATAAAACAACTTTTAAGTGAAATTGATATTGAAATTACTGATATTGCCGGAGGAGAAGTAGCCCCTGGTTCTGCATTACCTGGCATGGAAGGTGATTTAGGCGGCGGTGCAGATATGGGTATGATGCCCCCACCAAGTCCTGTAGCGCCTGAATCTGCCCCTCCTGTATCAGAACCCGTACACCCGGCAGCACCAACTACACCCCCTGAAGCAGGAGCCCCCCCATTGGAACCCCCTATGGCGGCTTCTAAAAACTCAACTAGTAAGAAAATTAACTATCAATCTCTTGAAGAGAGGGGCAATTTTGCCCATTTGAACTCAAAAAAGGAAGGCAATTATATGGCAACTCCGACTCAAGCCACAGCTTCAGTAAATCAAAAGCTGGCAGATACAAAAATTAGACGCGAGGCGATTAGGAAAGAAGCACAACAGCGTGTTGCCGCAGCGTGGACAATCGCAAAAACTATGCTCCCAACCGCGCCCGCAGAAGTGCAAAAGAGCGCAGCTGCTACCCTACTTCAAAATACTACTCCGGTATTGAATGCGATGCTTCGTCAAACCGCAAAGAATTCTCATTATACCAAGCAAGCCGAAGAAGTTCACAAGAAAGAAATGAATGATCTTCTCCCACCATCATCCGAACTAACTTCAGAACAACGAGCTGTAGCTGCCGAACTCAAGGGTGAACCCAAGAATGCCGGTGGTCGCCGTATAACTGATAAAGTTGCTGATGATCGTAAAGAATCTGGTCCTCAACCCGAAACTTATAATGATGGTAGAGGCTGCGGCGGCGGTAAGCATACTGAGCCTAAGGAAATGGACGCTGGTTCAACTTCATCTCAAACCGAACCTCAGAATCGTCCAGATAATACTATTAACAAATCTGATGGCGACAAGAAAGCGTCTAAGACTGCTAAGTGCGATTGCGAAGAAGGCAAATGCAAATGCGGAGCTACTGAAAAAGCAGCAGCCAAGTGCGAAAAATGTAAAGGACCTTGTAAGTGTGACAACAAGAAGGAAGCCGCTCACAAACCAGATTGCAGTTGTAACTTCTGCAAAAACACAGGAAAGTCTAAAGACAAGAAAGATAAGAAAGAAGCAACCACTAAAAAAGCTGCCCCACCTGTTATGGATGCCCCACCAACCGATGATGTACCTCCCATGGACGGTGAAGCTCCAGTAGAAGAAGCTCCAATGGATGTACCACCAGAAGATGAAGCAATGGAAGAAGCACCAATGGATATGCCGCCAACCGAAGAGGGCGCGGATACCCCAGGTGAAGTTCTTTCTGATGAAAAGAAAATGGTCGTTGAAGAGAAAATTGAAGAAGCTCAAGAAGCGATCCAAGCTTTGGAACAGGAAATCCTGTCTGAAGGCGATGAAGAACTTGATTTGTCAAAAATGAATGAAGGACCCGAGGAAGTTGGACCTGAAGGTGAAGAACTCGATATGTCCGGAATCTTCAATGAAGATGGAAGCGCTACAGAAGAAATGGAAGAAAAAGTTAGCGCCCTGGCAAATGAGGATGATGAACATACCGCTGGTAATGGGGAAGAGTATTTTGCCCCCAGCGCTGCGGAAACCATGGAAGCTAGTTTGGATGAACCTCAAATGGCATCAATGGATGATTTCTTCTCTTTGCGCGGTAGTGATAGTGACCCATTGGCTCATCTTATTGCCGGTGAAATTCGTACCGCAGCTGATGTTGCTGGTATGACTGTAATTCCAACATCTACAGGCGAACTCGCCAATAAGATGGAAACAGATACCGCAAAGGGTGAGAGTAGAGATAATGAATCCGATCACGAAGGCGATCTATTCGCTGAGGCAATTGAAGATCAGAAGCCCGAAGATGGCGGATTTAAACGTGTAAAACAAGACGAAACTAACGAACTCAAACTACCTACTAAATCAAAAGAAAGTTCAGCCAAAACACCAGTTATCAAAAAACTAAAAGCTGTTACAGCCTCTGCACCTAAACCAATGAATATCGCTTCCGCTTTATTTGGGGACGATGACTTTTAACTTATTTTTACTTCTAACAATGAGCCCCGGGAAACCGGGGCTTTTGTTTTGCTCCATTATTTTCGATTTAGATGCCAGCGCCATACAGTTTGAAAAGGGAGTTCATGTAAGTTAGCAAACTCCTGTATAGTACCTGACCATTTAAGAAATTCTTCTCGCCTATCTCTATAGTTAATACAACTTCGTCTATGCCCACCAAAAACACCAGGCTTTACTTGTTTAAATTCCCTCTCACAATTAGGGCATGTGTAATCTTTTAAAGTGTTAGTTTCGTTTTTTATAGTACCTAATTTGAAATCTACATTTTTTGCTTTGTTGTGAGCACGGGCACATAACCTGCAAAAATTAGCCCTTCCTAACCTGGCTTTACGTTCTTTATTAAACTCGTTAAGAGGCTTATTGGTTAAACATTTACCACATCGTTTGATTTGTTCATCTGTAAAGATAACATTGGGACGATCCGGTATTTTTTTAGCAGCATGATTTATACAAAAACGTCTATGCCCACCAAAAACCCCTTTAGTAACTTGTATAAATTCTTTCCCGCAAATATCACATTGGAAATTTTGTAGCTTAATATTTTCTTTTTCATTATATTCAGTAACTATTTTTGACTGTAATATTCTTCCGCGCTCATATACTTCAGCATAACTAGGTAATTCTTCTTCAGAGACTTGATACACAGTTTTATTATTGGCCATGTAATAAAATGTAAGTTGAAATTTATAAATTTGAGGAGCACATACCGCTAGCCAATAATGTGCTTTAAAATGGTCTTGATATGAAAGAAAAATCAAATTATCTGGATATTTAGTATCTTCTGGAAAAGCACTTCTTGGTAAAATGTGATGTAATTCGGACCCATTTTTATCCCTCGTAGGGCAACTATCAATAAAATTACAATAAAGTGAAAAATCAGCTTTAGATTCAAAAGTAGCTAATTTATCACGAATCCAATTTGGTAAGGACATTATTACTATAAATACTAACAAAATGATAAAAAAGATAGTTAGTTTGAAAACCAATTATTAATCGCATGAATGTAGCCGTTTTAATTCTATAGTCTTACTCCTTTCCAAAAGGACTAGATTGGTTTTAAAACAATTCTTAAGCTACACGGAGAAACTAAAAAATATGAGCCTCAATTGGGGCCGCTTTAAGGAAACTTAAAGTTTGTAAACCTTCTCTTATTGACTTGAACGCTGAAACGCCAACAAGGGGCAAGCTAGAAATAGCAGCCTGAGAGACTAAGCGAGAAGGCATCCAAATGGATGGTGCGATAGTCCGAGCATTACGGGAATAGTAACCGTAAGAGATAAGCAGAAATGCCTTATCTCAACTACTTATAGTAATGTTACATCCAGTACCATTACTGTTATAAGTAGTTGATAACAAACCTGTAAATTAACATATTACGGTCAAAACGATTCGGTCAACTGTACGCCCGCCGTTTCCCTAACTGGTGATCCGGGAAGTGACCAACAGACTCTTACTTCTGCTGGGTACCTTGGTGGTGTAATTGTAGCGCTGATTGACAGTGCTGCTACTCTTACCTATCCCATTGCTTACCAGTCAGCTTACGAGCCTGCGTTTGGTTCTATTGGAAACATTGTACCTTGTGATACAGGTGCAGGTTCTTATGGAGCTAACGAAGGAAATGTCCCGTTCGCAACGCTGCTCAACGGTCCCGGCGAATTCGCTGGTGCAATTGGGCCGTCTGGTTCTAAAAAAGCTCCTGTTGTCCGCGCACTTTGGCAGGGCAATGTGGACTATCAGGGCTATGACGCTAATGGAACTTTTAAAATCGGACAATACCTATACTGTGGTACCTCTGTAACTTATGCGAATGTCGGGAAATACACCGATCAAACACATCAGGCTAAAGCAGCAGGTGTTGGAGTTGTAGGAATTTGCACGCATGTGCCGTCTACCATTGAGCCTTGGCTTGGTGTAGCGAGCCTAATCTAAGGAGAGGAAAATAAAATATGGCAAACCTTTCACGTACTCAGCAACAGACCGCAATGCTTGGGCAACTGCTCAAGACAGCCGGTGGCAGACAAAAACTAGCGGCGTCGTTGGGACCTTCCCTTCGTCGTCGTAGAGATTATATGTCCATCGCTCGTAAAGCATTGATGGTCGAAACTCTACCGGACGGCGCACTGCCGATCTACGATAAAGAATTTGACACCGCAGCTATGACGGTTGGTTCAACACCTGGTTCGTCCTTTGTTGAAGCATTCGTTGTGGGTGAAGAAGGCGGAGATATTGTCCGCGTTACTAAACCAAAGCGTGTCACGGTTCCCACATTTGAAATTGTGTCGAACCCAATGATTCCTATTACCCAAATCAAGGAACGCAGATTCGATCTCGTCGCTCGTTCACTCAACTTGGCGAAAGCTGAAGTTGGTGCGCAAGAAGACTCGTACGTTTTTTCGCTCTTCGATGCAGTCGCTAACGCTGCGGCAACGCATGCTGCTAACGACCCGGTTTATAACCCGGACATTCAGATCAACGCTCCTATTGACCTCAACTCAATGGCAGACGGCTTTGGTCAAGTGCAGCGTCATGATTTGTCTGTAGCTTTCTGCTTCTTCAATCCGCGTGATTATACGGATTTGTTGAAGTGGACTCAACAAAACATCGACCGTGAAACTCAGCGTAAGCTTTTAAAGACTGGGGTCATGGGATATTTGTGGGGTGCAACTCTTCTCCAATCTCGTAAAGTAGGTTATGGCTGCATTTACATTTTGGCCGATGCTGAATTCCTCGGAGTCATTCCCGAAAGAATTCCGCTAACGGTCATGAGTGCAGATAGACCTGACTTACGTCAAATCGGGTTCTCTATTTTTGAGAATCTTGGCTTCCTCATTTTTAATCCGAGCGGAGTCCAGAGACTTACTGTTAACGGTCGCTTCGTTGCAACCGCCAACACAGGCGAGAACTAAACTACTTATTTTCAACTGCTTATCTTTAAACGGCTGGCCCACAAGGTCAGCCGTTTTCTTTTGCTCAGTAAATGGTTTTTTAATTTTTACATTTTCAATTATTGATATTTTCTAAATACATGGTATTATAGTCTTGGAGGGCGATATGGATATCAAAACTATTCTGGCGAAACTAGATCACAACCCGTTTTGGCTGGATCGCTACATCAGCTTCTTGGAAGAGACCCCACAACCAACAGGGCTGTTCGACAGGCACCATATCCTGCCGCAAGCTGTGTTTCCGGACTACAAATCTTTCCAAACCCACTCATGGAACAGGATTGACCTCCGACCCGCCGACCATCTGCTGGCGCACTACTACCTCTACAGGGCTCTTCCGGGTGTCTCCGCTGCGCGTGCCGCGTTCATTCTCATGGTTGGCTTGCGCTACGTGGAACTCGTGGAACAGAATTTCGACGAGGCGCTGGTTAAGGATGTAGCCAAAGCTTACGAGGAAGCCCGCGCCCAAGGCGTGGAGTCAACTATCAAAGGCTGGGTCAGAATCTACCGCACCGAGAAAGAATGTTCGGTGTGCCCGCCAGACCAAGTCGAATCATACGTCGCCCTCGGCTGGACGACGGGTGTCCCTAAGCGTGTATGGGTGATGCGTGGCGTGGAACAGCACCGTATCCTACTTAGCGAGATGGCGGTTTATCTACAGAGCGGATACGTTCTTGGTAAGAACTTACAAACCGACGAAACCAAAACGGCTATCAGTAAAGCCATCACTGAGCGGCATGAAAAAGAACAAACCAAAGACGATGCCTATTCCTACATGCCCAGGGGCGACCAGCATCACCGTCGTATCTTAGGCTGTCCACCTGAAGTTGCAGCGAAGATCAGCAAGACCCTAAAAGGACGACCGCAGCCATCTACCCACCCTGTCGGTCAGGGAATCTCAATCGCCAAAGGCAAACACTGGCAATGGTCCGACGAATCTCGTCAAGCTCGTTCCGAATCAATGAAGGGCATTGTACCTACCAACGGTCTGACTATGCTTGGCAAGTCCCATACCAAAGAAACCAAAGATAATATGTCAGAATCGCACAAGGAATTTTATGCCAGCAACCCGGAAGGCGTAGCCGCGCTTGACGCCGCCCGTCCCCGTGGCGAGAACCATGTGTTCTTTGGCAAGGAACGGGACGCCGCCACCCGCGACAAGATATCAAAATCCCTTGAGGGAAAAACGCAATCGGAAGCGACGAGACTCAAGCGCTCCGAAAGTCTGAAAGCATTCCACACCAAGAAAACATCAGAAATACAGGTTCAAAGACTTACTGTTAACACTGGAGAGAACTAAACTACTTATTTTCAACTGCTTATCTTTAAAGGCGAACCTAAAAAGTTCGCCTTTCTTTTTACCCTAAAATTTTACTAACAAATTTTTGAGTATTGTCTATATAGACTTATTATGCTAGTTACTCAAAAATTTCCGTTGTCTCGTACAAAAATAGCCGTGCTATGCCAATGCGGCAGGAAATCCAACATACTTTATGGAAATTTAGCTAAAACTAAAACCTGCGGAAAATGCTCTTACAAACCTATAAATTACTGGTTAGACCAATCCTTTGGTCATTTGAAACTTGATACCAGGCAAAACTTACCTGTTGAATTGCCTAAAAATTCTCACAACAAATTTTGTTTTGTATGCACTTGTTCTCGATCGATATACATGAAATTTCAAGCGGTAAGTAGTGGAAACACTAAAAGCTGTGGGAAATGTACTTATCAATCTCAAAGCACATGGATCAATCAAAAATTTGGTAAGTTAAAGTTGATACAAGAGGAGAATTTGCCTACTGAGTGGGGGGCTAGCTCCAATAAAAAATTTAAATTTTTATGTGATTGCGGCAATACACATATGGCAATTTTTCAAAATGTAACAAAAGGGGATACTAAGAGTTGTGGTAGATGTAACCAAAAAAACAAAAAATACTGGTATAGGAAACGCTGGGGTAAATTAAAACTACATGATTTTAATTTTCCAGAAACGCTACATCCTTTTTCATCAAAAAAATTTTCATTTTTGTGTATGTGTGGGAAAGTTAAAAAAATACAATTTGGTCATGTCACACAAGGATATCAACAATCCTGCGGGGAGTGTAATTATTTTTCTACAGGTTACTGGGGAACCCTCAAATGGGGTAATCTTTCTTTAATACAAGGACAAAAAGGAGAATATCCTCCTATGTCTAACAAAAAACTTCAATTTATTTGTGCTTGTGGTAATAAAATATCAGCAAGATTAGCCGATGTAAATGATGGTAGTACTCGTTCATGTGGGTGCCAGCAAATAGGACAAAGTGAGTTTTCAAAAGAATCAGAGGTAAGAAACTTTGTAACTTTATTATCTCCTGATACCTTACCTGCTTGTTACCCATTACTCAATAGTCGCAGGTCATATGATGTATATGTCCCAGCAAAAAAGTTAGCTATTGAATATCATGGTCTTATTTGGCATAGTGAAAAGTATAAGAACCCCAATAAAAATGACTGGGAGAAATACCTATTAGCTAAATCCCGTAAGGATCGTTTGATTCAAATATATTCAGATGAATGGGAAACTAAACAAAGTATCATCAAAGCTCAAATACAGGAAATTTTATCTCCTACCCGTAAAAAAAGAATTAAACCTACTTATGAGATATTTGATAAAATCCCATCCGATGCTCGTGCTTTTCTTGATCAATATCATTATCTTGGGGCTGCCTCTGGATGCTTAACAGTTACCGCCAAATATAAAGGGCAGATAGTGGGTGTTTGGGTCTTCATGAAGCGGGAAGAAGGTACTGTGTTATGGCACAGAGCTTGCTGGGATCATCAATATAAAGCTTGGAACCCGCATGAGAAAGCTCTTAACTTATCTATCCCAAAATTAAAAGCTATGGGATTCAAACGTATTATTACATTTTCTGATAATAGATTTCATACGGGAAATCTATATGAAAAGTTGGGGTTTGATTTTGAAGAAGAAATAAAACCCAACTTTTCATACACGAACGGAAGTAGGCGTGTATCCAAATATGCCATGAGAGTGAAAGCCGGAATTAATGAAAAATCTGCTGCGGAAGCCAAAGGCTGGTACAGGATTTGGGATAGTGGTAAGAGGAGGTATTCCTTCAACTTTCAAAACTGGCCAATTCCCAGTATTTAAGTAGAGGGAGATTGCATGCAAAAAAATTATCTAGTTAAGTCCCCAATCCACTTTGCCGATTTTGGATTTTTCGTTAAAGTAGGAGATATTCTGGTTCATGATATTGGAAACGCTAACCGGCTTACTGTATATCGAAATGGGGAGATTATAAAAGCTGTAAAACAGACTCAATTGGGCTTAGCAGCCCTTGTAAAGAGCGAATTTATTCAAGAAGTAGTCCAAGCCCCATCTGCACCTAAAGTCGTCCCTAAAGCCCCTAAAACATCATCAGAGCCTATCGCTAAACTCCAAGGCAGTCCCCAAGGCAGTCCCCAAGGCAGTCCCCAAGGCAGTCCCCAAGGCAGTCCCCCCGTCAAGAAACAAGGCTTTGCTGAAGAAGAATTTACCCCATCTGTCAAACGAGGAAAAGCTGTTCCCAAGGAAAGTTCTACCGATGATCCGGAATTTAGGCGTAGAATGGGCTTAGACAAAACTATATGAACAGTCTTCAATGATTCGATCCCCCCGAAAAAATCAATGGGTAAGAGCATCAAAAAAATGTCAAGGTAGGTGTTGGTACTGTGGTGCCAAACCAGAAGAACTTACCATTGATCACGCCAAGCCCCGCAGCCGCGGTGGTAAAAATACCGATGAAAATCTTGTTCCCGCGTGTGGCTATTGCAACAACCTCAAAGCCAATCTGACTTTAAGCGAATTCAGGAAATATGCCAAAATGAGAATTATCCGGAACCTGATGATTTTAGGATTTTGCTCCGGAGATATGGGAAAAATCCGCATCACATTTTTCGGTGAAGGCAATTCTAGCCCATTTGCTTGGTAACCCCCTTAGCTAACAATCTTTTGGAATATATGATGAGGGCTAATTTTGTCCATGGTCGATGCTTCCAAATACATCACAATCCCGCTCACCGCTGCCCTACGCCACATAGAGCACCGAGAAAAGCAAGCTGAGTTAAGGGATAAATTTGCTACGGGGGAAATATTCGAGGATCCAAAAACCGCAGCTATGGGTAAAGAGGAAAGAGCTTTTCGTCAAAAATTTGCTCCCGGTACTAAAGTAAAGAGGTTTATTCATATTAATGATACTTCTGGGAAAACATATGATTTTCTGGGTACGGTAAAGGAGCTTCAATATAATAATAGAGATAAAACAATGGAAGTTGGGGTTATTTGGGACTATTCTGCCTGGACGGAAAAAAAGTTTGGTCTCGACTGGTATTCGCCCAATTACCTAGTTCCTGTAGAACCTCAAGGAGAATTATTTGATAAATCAGCCGCTATAGGTAAAGAGGAAAGAGCTTTGCGGGAGACTTTTGCCGTGGGTACAAGAGTGTGTTGGGTTTACGACTATGCTCAAGAAGGTACTATAACAGGAATTTTAAGAAAAGTAAAAAATCGGCCCGAGCTTGTAGTAGAAGTTAAATGGGATAAATTGAATGAGAACAATATATCATATTCCTCGGTGTTAATCCCACTTGCACAACAGCGTAACTTGTTTAACCCCAGGGCTAGTCAAGATATGATGAAAACAGCCATATCTCTTCCTGATATAGTAAGACAGACAAACCAATTCTCAAAAAAATATCGTCCTGGTTGTACTCCTACTTTAATTGATTCTAACCCCAAGACTTTATCTCTCCATTACAATGTCAAGTGTAACAAGGAAGATAGCGATCCTGCGGGTCACGATGTTAGAGTGCAGTTTGATGTTACAAAAATAGCAGATAGTCAACGGGCAAATGACTTAGATGTTAAATGCAATTGCAGCTGTCCAGCATTTTTAATGTGGGGAGCGCAATGGAACCTTCATCAGCGAGATGGATTACTCCCTCCAACTCGCCCCTTGCTTCAAGCTCCAAAAGAGCGTCTGGATTTGAGGGGCAACTATGTAATCTGCAAACATATTCATTGTGTGTTCGAGAGGATCCTGCCCTCGGTGCAGCATAATATTGTAAAGATTTTGCGTGAGCGTGAAATCCGTAACAAGAAAGATAGGGTAGAAAAAATTCCTCAAGAACTCCAAGAGAAGCAGAAGGAGATGAAGGAAAAGAGAGAACTAGAAAAGATTCACGATACTAAAGATAAAAAGGTCAAGGATCGTCTGCTTCAGAAGCTGCAAGATGAAGAAGAAACTAGATTACTCCATGAAAAGGAGCTAGAAGAAAAAGGAAACGAGCATCAAGAAGACGAAATTCAGCGGGATCAACCGGCCACAGAGCCTGTATCTTTGGAAGAAGAGGAAGAAACTACACCTGCTTGGATGCGCCTACCGGAGCACTATGAAAAGATGTCCCCCGAAGATGAAGAAGTGGAAGCGATTCAAGACTTAACACAACAAGAAGAAACGAAGATAGAACAGCTACATGAAGAGGGTAAGCCTCATCTCCACAAAGGACTTCCTTATGATGTGGATGAAGATCCAGATGAGATGAAAGGTAAGGGATGGAAAGGTCAGCGACTCTCATCCACAAGACAAAAATTTAAAAAGGGGGATAAAGTTATAGTTAATGTACCTGACTGGCTATTATCTAGGGGCTCAAACAGCTGGAGTTCAAATGTTGATGCTATAGGGGAAATATTAAGTTGCAGATGGTCAAAAGAGGTTTCCTCCTTGCTATATGTAGTCAAATGGCGAGATCCTTATGATGATAGAAGGGGAGGAACCAACGCTTGGCGGGAAAACGAGATAAAACCGTTGCAGCAAGATCTGTTCAAGGAAAGTTCTACGAAATGGAAATTTCGAGTAGGGGATTATGTTGTAAGAAAATATCCCCTACTTGCTATTAGTAAATTTTCTAAACAATGTGTTATACCAGGTGAGATAAAAGAAATTCGATGGGGAAAAAGGTGGGGTTCCGGGGAAGCACAGGTACTATGCCTTGTAACCTGGACAGAACCAGAATTTTATGAAGGTTGGATTGTTGAAGATAGACTAAATCCGGCTCAGCAAGAATTATTCAAGGAAGGCTCCACAAAACATAGATTCCGTAAAGGAGACAAGGTCATAAAATACTTTTCAGATGATCAATTGCTATCTGGGGAAGTAGAAGAGCTTGATATTGATGCTAGGGATATTTGGTACAGAGTGCGATGGTACTGGACAAATGTAGTCACAGGTGCTCTTGAACATTATTATACGGCTTGGGAATTAGATCGTACTTTGATGCCAGCTCAGCAGAGTTTGTTTAAAACCGCTACCGCTAAGTTCAAATTCAGAGTAGGGGATAGAGTTAGACATATGCTAGGTAGCATATGTATAGGAACTATAACAAAACGCAATCACAAAGGTAGGTATGAATACGAAGTTTTGTGGGACGCGATACCAAACGATGATTCCTGTACCAAACCTTTTAGTTTGCCAGCAAAGGAAGTAAATTTACGCTCCGTGCAGTTAGACTTGTTTGACGAAGAATCGGGTAGGGTACAAGCCTCCAGGCGTCATAAGTTTAAAGTGGGGGATAGAGTTCGCTGGTATAACCATTTATTACCACATATTTTATTTTTTGGAACTATAAAAAAACTTATCTTTCAACGCGGATATCAATATATAGTCCTTTGGGATGCCAAACTAGGTCGTTTGGGTATGGAAAAACCAGTAGAACAGCGTGCAATGGAAAAAAGTTTGCGCCCCATGCAATTAGATTTGTTTGATGAAAATCCTCACCAGGCTTCAAAGCGTAATAAAGTATCGGAAGGGGACTTACGCCCTCACCCTCAGCAGATGCAGATGTTTGACGAAGAAAAAACCAGTGCCCGAGCTTACAAATTTCAAGTGGGGGATGAAGTTCAAGATGTAGTTCAAGGGCTTAACAGAAGGGGTACAGTAACCTTTAGACTGCGGGGCAAGGAGAGTAATTACTATAACATTACATGGGACACTCGTAGGATGGATTTTGACGGTAAGTTGGTAAATTCTACATCATTCGCTATTCTAGAAAAATGGTTAAGATCAACGCAGGAAGAACTGCCCTTTGAGAAATCATCCGCTGGATTTAAGTATGCAATTGGGGATAGGGTAATACATACACATTACGGGGATTTGGGTAGGGTACAAAAAAAATATACTCAAATGCGCCAAGAAGGATTTTTTTACCCTGGGGAAAAGATTTATATAATTGAGTGGGACGGCTGGTTAGACTGGGGAAATGGTAAAATCAAATATCATGGGGATAAGTATAAAACTAAGACACCGGAACATAGTTTAGACTTAGCCCAAATAAATATATTCAAAGATGCATCGGGGTGGAAATGGAGGATAGGGGAACATGTCCGGTATAAAGGAATTTTTGATCCAAACGTTTGGAATGGCGTAGTTATAGGTCGTTACAGAGATAAAAATACCGGGGAAAGACATTACGTAATTCGTTGGCGTAATCCTAAAGAGTGGATGAACGGTAGTAGCGATATAGCGGAAGAGGCAGATAAGGAGATAATGGATAAAATTACACCGCAACAAAGTGAACTATTTAAAGAAGCAGCAACTAAGCGAAAATGGGTGCAGGGAGAGCGTATTGTATATCAACCAGATGAATGGAATAGGGAAAAGATTTATAAAGGTACAGTTGTGAAAGTATATAGGGATACCAGAGGAGTAATCCATTACGTAATTCATTGGGATGATGATAATTGGAAGGATCCAAAGCTTAAGTGGGATGACTCTTATTTGGGAGAAATAGAGTACGCCCAACTATTGCGGGATGCGTTTCCCCCGGTACAAAGAGAGTTGTTTGAAGAGGTTTAAATGTTAGCACAAATTAATGCTCCGTATCCAAATCGTATTCAATTAGAGTTGGCTCCTTATACAGGACCGTTTACACAAAGCGGACCTTTAGGATCATTTGATCCAGCTAGGGATTTGCAAATCTTCATCAACGGTGTACTTACTTCAGTGCAAACTTCATCATTTGATGGTACAAATAATCGTTATTTGATTTACATGAGTCAAGCATTTGTGCAACCTCAAGTAGTAGTGCAAGTTATTCATCACATGGTCAACCCCCCTTTTGAAGACGCCAATTCTATTTCACTTCGAGGCTTCGCGATCATTGCTGGGTATTCTACAATCGCTGACACTCCCATTCCCCAAATTGCTCTGAGCGCCATACCCACTACAGTTTCGGATTCAAATAATGTTATCACTCCCAACTCAATCACTTTATTGTGGAGCACTATTGATGTAGCACAAATACGGATTACAGGAACCGATGGATTTGATAGCGGATTATTGGTTACCATTGGTTCGGGAATTATACCCATGAATCTATCAGCTTCTCCTCCTTTGACTCCCCAAACCATAATTCTTACCATGACTGGGTACAACGCCAACGGTAGTCCGATTTTAGTGGGAAGTCCCGCTATAGAGTTACAAGTCACAGCAACTGTGACAATTCTAAGTGCAAATAACTATCTGTTACAAGAAAATGGGACTTTCCGTTTCATTTTGGAAGACGGAAGTGGGTTTATTTTACTGGAGTAATTATGTCTGACGAGAAAATTAGTCAACTTACATCGGGAGTTCCTGCACAAGGTGCAGATATTTTGCCTATTGCCCGTCCATCGGCACCGGGAGTTGCCTATTCTGTAACTGCCCAAAGTATCGCCAATTTATCTTCCTCTACGCCTGGGGGCAGCAATAATACTATTCAAGGAAACAAAGCTGGTGTTTTTTTTGGTATTCCAGGCACCGCGGCTGATTTTGTTAACGGATTAATCGCCATTGCACCTACAGGTACAGGCGTAGCTTTAAGTGTTACTGGTGATGCCCATGGTAGCGGTATCATTAACTTGTATTCCAACGGTGTATCTCCTGCGGCTTTTTCCGTAGATACTTTTGGTAACACAACTATCATTAGTCAGGGAACAGGGCTTGTAGACGCTGCTCTGAATGTGACCGGTGATAGTGATGGAGATGATATTTTTAAGTTAAGTTGCGGAAACGGCGGAGAGGGTACACTTGTTGTTCAACAGGGAGATGGAGAAATTGCCTTAAGCATGGAAGATTCCGGTGGTCTAGTATATATTCGCCCTAGTTATTTGTACTATGGTAATCCTGGGGGCACAGCCTTTTTGGGTAGAGTAAGTGGAGGTAGTGGACCGCAGCCCGCTATGTTGTATATTACCAGTGCTACATCAGGATCTTATACTACATACCCATTTGGTATGATTACTGTTTGGGGGGACGCTCAAGGCAACGACATTCAACAATGGAATGTCAATGCAAACGCTCAAGGAGGTTTCGGATATGTTCCGAGTATTCGAATTGACTCCACGGGAAGTTTACATTTATCGAAAGCGATATATGATAGTACGGGTTCCGCTGGTACTGTGGGTCAGATTCTCACCAGTGAAACAAGCGGTTCCCCAGCAGGACCAACCGTTAAATGGGTAACTCCAAGTACAACAACCCGCACTACGGCGATTCAGTATGTAATTGATGGCGGGGGTTCGATTGTAGGTACGGGGTTAAAGGGTCAAATTAATATGCCTATCGGGGGAACTATAACCGGTTGGACTTTAACCGCAGATCAACCTGGCTCAGCTGTAATAGATGTTCTTCGAAGCACATACGCCAATTTTTCTACTACAGTTAGTATTGTGGGGTCAGGGAACGGTCCAAATTTAAGTGGGGTACAAAAAAATCAAAGTTTATCTTTAAGTGGATGGACTAGCATAACATTAAATCAATATGACGAGGTACAATTTAATGTTATAAGTGCTAGCAGTGTAATGCGTTTAAATCTTACAATTAATATGACGGTGAGTGGATAATATGGGATACCAAGCGGCGGACACATTCGATTACTATAATACAACTCAATTACAAGCTGGGATTTATTACGAAAATGTTGGAATTGGCAACGGTAGCACGCCTATAGTTTCTAGTGCATACGCAAGAAATGCTGCTATTGGTAGTTTTCCAAATCAGGGCGTACATCTTGATACTAATGCCTATCTTCGAAAGAATCTCAAATCATCTCAAGGCACGCTAATTGTATTTCGTACCTATGGTTGTGGTGTATTGCCGTTAGGCACTTATGCTACCGTTATTTCATTGTTAGACAGCGGCACCGGACAAATGTCACTTGCTGTAAACCCAGCAGGGGGACTACAATTTGGGTATTATGGTCACTCAGAATATCCTGTATTTACACCAGTTGGTCCAGCAAGTGCCAACGGATTGATTTCTACCAGCTCAGTACCAAACCATGGTATCGAAATTGAAGTTACTATTAGTCCAACTGTAGGAACCGTTCAATGCTGGCTAGATGGCGTGCAAGTAATTCCCTTAACTACAGGGCTATGCACTCAATCTTATTATTCTTCCCATAGCTCAGCCAATCAAGTGCAGTTAGGCTATGCCAGCGGCAGTTGGTCTAATATCGTAGGTTTAGCCGAATACTGTGATTATGTGCGAATATGGGATAACACAGGAACCACACAAAATGCCCCCACACAAAAAGATGCTCGTAAACTGACTAAGATTGCTTCAGGGACTGGCGTATACAGTCAATGGACTGCGAACGGTACAACTCCAAACTATAATTGTACAAATAAAGTTCCTGCACAAACAGTAGATTATGTAAGTGGTGCTACCGTGGGGATCTATGACTCTTACGGCATGGGAAATGCTGGATTAACAGTAAATCCTAATATGGTATTAGCTAGAAGTTATGCTAAGAAAGTGGATTCTGCTGTTCATACAATTGAAATTGGAGTATTGGGGGCAGGAGCAACTATTGGTTTAGGAACTACTTATACTTTAACTAGTGGTTATGTTTATACAGACGCGTGTATTGCAACTGACCCCGCTACGGGAAATCCTCCCCTAGCAGCAGCGGCAGACGCTTTTCAGCATCTTAAATATTTGAGCGAATAATTTTATGAGTGATTACGCTGAGGTTTCACAAGATGTATTAATCATGGATGTACCATCCTTAGGCAATGGATCAGTTGAAGTTGCACAAGATATTTTGATTTTTGAGTTACCTACATTTCCCGAGGGAAAGGCTACTTCTGAAGGTTTTTTGTTCGGATTTTAACAACTACCAAATTCTAAGCAGGAAGATCTTTTCTTCCAGGAGACCCTAATTATGGCTAAAAAAATTGCAAAAATAGACGCAGACGCAATGGACGGATTGTACGCTTCTGAATTTCAACGCATGGCTGGTACAAAAGTTGCCTTTGATCTAAAAGATCAGAATGGAGCCCCTGAAGCTCCCCAGGCATTCAAGGACCACAAAGAATATCTTGAAACTATTCAGGCGGTTCTTAAGGAAGACGCCAGCACGGATCACGACCCTAACGACCCAATACTCGACTGAGGTCTAAATTCCCCTAAGGTAGTTTAATAATGTTAAAGTTCTGCTCGCTTGAAGCCGGACAAATCGTTTCAGATTCGCAGGGAATACAGTATAGAGTTGCTTCAACAAATAGCGGACCTCAGGGGTCTGTTATTAGTTTATCGGATTTACAAGGGAAGCCAGTTCATCTTTCCGCCGCCGCAATTCGCCGTATAGCCTATAACCACCATTTTGATCTTTATATTTTATCTTACATTGAAAGATACAATCAAGCTAATCCAGGTAAAGAACTACCCTATCCCTTGGGCCCCGATGGCCAGCCCTTCCGCTGGTCTCGTTGGTTCCAAAGTGAAATTGCCACAAAGCTAATCACTCAAGTAAAAGGTCCCGCTGGTGATGATCTCAAGGATGAAGCTATTCATGAGATGATTTTTACGGTATTGGGACAACGAAAAATTCTTGACCAGTTCCGAACAAAAATCAAAAGCTTTCATAAAGATATAGGTAAATTAGATGAAGCTAAACAGCTCACCGTTTTCTTATGTAAGTCATTCCAATTTCGCGTCAGCGAAATGAACAAAGAACTACGTCAGCAGAAGATGTATAACTCACCTACTCCAGATCAAGAAATATCCATGTGGCAACCAGTGCGGAATGAAGAACAAGATGACGCCGAACAAAATATACTCGACACGGAAGAGCATGGTAGTGATGTTGATTTTGAAAGTCCTGAAGCTCAAATGGAAGTAGCTAAATTCCGTAAAGGATTCGCTCGTTGGGTTGAAGAGCCAAGATCATTGGGACCCCGTGTTGGAAAAACTTTTATCACATTGTTTGATATTTACTGGGAATTGATTCAACAAGTAGGCAACCGACCGGCCTACAACATCTCTCTGGCTGAACATAAATGGAAATATAATCATGATAAAAATTGTAAACATGAAGAGACTGGTCAATACACCCCTCATTGTAAACACTGTAAAGAAATCAAAGATTGGCGAGCAGAATTAGCCAATCCTCATAAAACTTGGAAAGAACAGGAAGATACCGGTAAAACATCTTGGACTATTAAACGCGGTGAAATCGAAGAGGTATGGAAAGAGCGCACTGGCTTGGGTGTACACGCGATGAAAAGTTACTTGGAGAAACTTCCTTGGTTAATGGAGCGTTATATTACTCTACATGCTGATGAATTGGGTGGAGAAAATAGCACCTTTGTTAGCTTGATGAGTCAAATTGACAAGGAAATTAAAGAACGTGAAGAAAAAGAAGAGACGCAGCCAACAAGGTCTCGTCCGGCAAAAGCATCATCTGTAAAAGATGATATTGCTGAATCTACATCTGAAGTTGTTAGTCCTGTCACTATAGATAATGATATTCAACAGCCCACAGTAAGCGTAGCGGAGGCTGGAAAAACAGCAACTACAAACGATGTTCTGAACCAATATTTTGACAAAACCGCAGATGCCATGAAGTGTAAGAAGTGTGGCAAAGAGACTCCATCAGTCCCCGCCTATTTCAGCACTATAGCTGGTTTCGAGCACCTACGTACGAACCATAAAGATTTATACGATGCTGCTATGGCGCAATCAGGACATAAAACAGCAAAACTCATAGCTGGTAAAGATCTTACCCCAGAGATGCGTAAGCAAGTTGAGAATGCTTTTGTGTATCGTTGGACTTCAGATAATCCTCATCGGATTCAAAATTATTCTTGTTCTCAGTGTGACATTGCTGATCCCTATGTAAATGAAGTTCATGCTGAGGGGCATTCTCACCCTACAGTACCTCTTATCACCGATGACCAGTGGATTGCTGAGCACGCTTTTCATTTTACAAATAGAGAGAAATTACGCCCTAGAGAATTTGCTGAACCAGCCTATTTAGCCTCCTCTAATGAGCAGCAAAATTTATTTGATCCTAAAATAGCATCTGTAGAAGCTAGATTTGCCATGGAAAAAACGGCTTATAATCCAGGTAAGCTAGTTTATATGTATGAAGGGGATCTTTACTGCACAAATTGTGCTAAGGAATTAAAACATTATCTTGAAACAAATGGTGTAGCAGCGTCCGCGGCGGGGATTGCTCCAGCTTTAGAAAATGATCCAGAAAAACTGCCTCAAGGTCCCTTTTCTGTAAGTGAATCTGATTTTCCAGATTACTGTGGCAAATGTGGAGAATTTTTGGAGAACCCACTTACTACGGATGGATATCAGAATCTGCGTCAAGCAGTAGAAGCATACGAAAATGAGGGTAGCGGCGACCCTAGTACTATGCAAGAACTTATCGATTTTTACCCCGAAGTTTTTGAAGATGATTACACCACCAAAAATGAAATTGATGATGCCACACAGCCGTTAGTTGATGACGCAGAGAAAATTTACGACACTCAATTTTTGCGTGGAATGGGGGTTCAAGGAGCTAAAAAAGCATCCGAATGGCAATACACAATAAGAATGCACTGCGATGATTGTGATTGGAAATGGTATGATAAAAAATATGATATTCGCTTAACCACATGTCCGATGTGTGGTAAAAATAACATTCATGAAATTCCTAAAGAGAATGAGGGTGAATTTAAAGAAGCCACTGAGCCCCTGCAACAATTACGTCCCGATATTACTCCAGGCGACACTGGCAGATTGCCTCATGCGTATAAAGAAGGTGCTGGGGAAATAACTAAAGGCGGCAATAGAGCGAATCGAGTAGTCAGAGAAATTCGAGATTTCAATAGCCACAGACTTGGTTTTATCAGCGAAAATTATGATGGCACACCAGAAGATATGATTCGGGTAGCTGAAGCTATAAGCGACCAAATGTTTGAAGACTACGGACCTGAAGTATCGAATGGAGAAAGCGGAATGGTCGCTACAGACGAAACGGGACAGCCACGCTGGAGAATTAGCCCCAACTTTCGTCATATTGAAGAAATAGGCATGAGAAAGAAAGCCCAGAATCCCAATCTTCCCCCAACCCCTGGAAATAATTCACAACCTATGGCTGTACCGGATGCTCCGGATTCTACTCCAGGTCCCCATAGCCCTAATGCTCCGTACTTAGCTCCCAGGAACCCTGGTATTCAACCTCGCCTTGTAAACGCACCTCCAGGGGTTGCTCAAGATGATGCGATGTCTGTAGCAGCGTCTATTGACATGGAAGAACAATCTAATTGCCCTAATTGTAATAGTCCTAATATGACGGAAGATTTGGTCATGAATGAGTCAACAGCGAGTGGTGTGAAATTTTTCTGCCCGGATTGTGGGTATGATAGCTATTGGTGTTTTGAATGCGGAGCTGCTATGCCTATGGGGAGTCTTGGGCATTCTCCTAGATGTTCCTATAATAAAATGCCTGAAGCATTAACCTCAGAACCCGAATGGAATCCCGATACTGATGATAAAAATTTTCTCCAGCAGATGAAGATTAGAGGCAGTAAACGTAAGATAGCTGGTATCCCTGAAGATTTGGACATTGACCCAGATAGCATTCCTCAAATGAGTGAAGAAGCGAAAGAACGCTATCTCATCATGCATGACTGGCAGGAAGATAATGAACATCATGGACCATCTTGGTGGTTACAAAAGAAAATGTGGTTTAAAAAAGACTACGAAGAAGAAATCCCATATCAGAGTACCGATGATGCAATTGAGCATGAACTCCAATTACAGGAGAGAGCGTTTGTTCGTGAGCGAAGAGGTCCAATTACAGCTAAGGCTGAAGTGAAACAAGCAGGAATAAATGTTGTATTCCAAAATGAAAAAGGTTTTGTTACAGATTTTGGAAAGCCTCTTTCCTATACTATCGGCATGAAAAAAGAAGAATATTTTATACCTCGATATGGTGTATGGACCAGAACCACGGGGGTAAAACAAGGGAAACCTCAAATTAGTCTCACTACAGATGATTTGGATGCAGCAAAACAAGCTTTAGGTGAACTTGTTCAACCAGTGAAACAAGCCGCAGCTCCCGTGGTTGTAGCTCCAGCAAACCCCAATGCTGTACAAAACCCAGCACAGAACCCCGCGCAAAATCCCGTAGCTCCTACGGTAAGCCCCAATGTTGTGCAAAATCAAAGCATAGCTCAACCAGCGCCAGTTCCGCAGCAGCCAGGAGCAGCTATGGCAATTATGCCGGGTCAAGAAAATGATGGAGCAATGCGTAAAAAAACTATTGAGCCCGAGCTTCAAAACGCCAAGTATCATATGAGCGCAGAAGATGCTCAATTAGAATTAATAGGATCAGAAGAAAAAAAATTAGCTGCGTCTGAGAATGAATACAATGCAATGATGGAAGAAAGACAGAGCTTCCCGTCCACGGAAGGAGATTCGGATCGCGAATATGCCCGCCAAATGGGGCTAGAACGACCGGATCAGGCTTGGATTCTTTCTGACCGTGATGTGTGGTACCCGAACCCGGCGTACCAAGGATCGCCTGTGCCGCATCCGGAAGATGATGGGTACGACGCGCACGGAAATACGCCAAGTTCCCCGGATTACACGGGTGACACGGAGAACAATTTCCCCCAAAATAACATCAAGAACTCCAGCCGTGCGGATCACCAAAAAGGGGCATCCAACAGCAAAGTTTTACCACAAACACAAGTCGCATCCGATCCATTCAAAGAATTAATAGGGGCAGAGGAAGAAAAATTAACACAAATTGCAGGGACCAATGAGATTTAACTATTCTAATCACTATATAGGGAGTAATTATGGCAAATCGTTATGAAATCATGGATAAAATTCAAGCTCGCAGAATAGAAAAGCAAGCTGCGGCAACAACAAAATTCGCTAAAATGCGTCAAGTAGCGGACTCTGACCCGAGTCAAATCGAGCAAGATTTAACTAATTTGGCAGAGGCATGCGCTGCTCAAGCAGAAGCCTATGATAATTTAAAGGAAAATCTTGACCTTATTCAACCCCCGAAAGAAGCTCCTCTTAGCGCCAAAGTTACGGCCGCTCGCAACTACGCCAAAGCATTTAAGCGCATTGCTGATGAAGCCCCTGAACAGCTGGCAGCGGCGGTTAGTGAAGCTTACCATAGCTTGGATGAACAAGCCGGTGCTCTAGAAATGTTATCTGATCATTTGGGTATTGATTTGAATTCTACTCCCGTAGAAGATGCTTTTGCTCAAGAAGGCATTGAAGAAATCGGTGAAGCAGAAGAAGCCGGGGTTCCTATTACATCTGAGATAGAGGATGAATCCGAAGATGGGGAAACTCAGTCGGAAGAAAAAGAAGCTGGGTCAGAAGGTTTTGTTACAGACAGGGCTCTGAGTGGCAAACCTACCAATCCAAAAAAAGTTGATGTACCTCGTGTAGCCGGTATAGGTTCTGATGCATTCGTTACAGATAGGGATAAAGACTCCAAACCATTTGACCCTAAAAAAATGGAATCCAAGGTCGCTTTTCGAACGGGGAGGCCTCGTCCGTGAAGCTTTGCTGATTAAGTTTTGGATCTTGCCGCCAGTAAAGATTTGATGTCTCCTGGTTTTTTGGTACTGAATTTTGTAGAGACGCTAAAATCCTGCACTGCATCAAATACGCTGATTAATTGTCCTCGCCCAAAATATGTACGGGGTTGCCAAACAAAAACATCGCTTAATTGAAATTTGTGCCATTTCTTCCACCTGCCTTCATGATCCGCTGGGATGAACCAATGTTGAAAAATAATCCGTTTTGATGCAACCCTACTCAATTCACATAAAAGATCGTGGTTCCACTGCATTTTTCCGTTATACGGTGGGTCGCACAATACAGATTCAAAGCTATTGTCGGGGAAAGGAAGTGCTGAGGCGTCACACACCATATCAGGCTTGGTCAATGGGTCAAAATCCACTCGTATGTCCCCTAAAGGGCTGTATCCGCAGCAAACATGCAAAGAACGAGGGATTAGCAAGGATTGAATTACTTCTGTGACTTCTTCCGGCCAAAGAACAGCTTTTACGGTGTAGAGATGTTTGGTTCCAGCTAGCGGAACCGTACCCCCAGAAGCATGTATGCCTGGTTGTTTTTTATACGTGACTGTGCCCATGGTCTAGTATATACTAAAATTGGACGGTTTGGCTAAATATCCTTTTTCGGTATTTTGAATGTATACTGGAACATGGACGATAAGACTAGCCGCACTCAGGAGGCCCCAATGAAGAAGAAGAAAATATTGGCAATCT
>Ga0182014_10000456_pt1 | contig 53767 bp, 45 predicted proteins | sample 612S2DmetaG_FD_120489 | JGI IMG/M metagenome (GOLD analysis project Ga0182014, IMG submission 120489) | Permafrost microbial communities from Stordalen Mire, Sweden - 612S2D metaG | ecosystem: Environmental > Terrestrial > Soil > Wetlands > Permafrost | place: Sweden: Stordalen | collected... | reverse complement strand
TAAAGGCCACATTGATTTGATTGCGTTTGCGGCACGACTAAAGTCGTGCCCTGTTACAAAACCACTCGTTGAAAGACATTCTGCGAGTTTTTCCGCAGCCTGTAAAGCCCGCGATTTATGGGCGTTTTAGCGGCACGGCTGAAGTCGTGCCCTGTTACAAAACCGCTCGTTGAAAGACATTCTGCGAGTTTTTCCGCAGCCTGTAAAGCCCGCGATTGATGGGCGTTTTAGCGGCACGGCTGAAGCCGTGCCCCTTCAAGGCTTTTCCGGAATAGGTGTTTTTCCGCTCGTCGCGGCGAGTAAAGCCGTGGTCTTTCAAAGCCATGCTACATCAACAGTGAAAGTGCGGTAACGGCGATTCCGCTCACGGAAATCGTTTAGAAAAGCGCACAATTAAAGTTGTGTTTTTAAAGACCGATTTCTATGTTTATGCGATTGCTCCTAAAATGGAGACGCGGCAGCTTCGCACCTGTCGGCCGCGCGCTCTGGTATCCTTGAAAAAGTTTGTTTCATGCGCTGGCTTCTAATCGTTCTTCTCGTCTCGCTCGGAGCGCTGCTGTTAGCGGCGGCGGGCGTAGCGCGCCATGTTCGGCGGCAGCACCTTCGGCCACGAGGCGAGCCCTCGGCCGCACCGGAACCGACCAAGGGGCCTGACCGGGGAGCGATGCACTAAAGAGGCTTTAACCTCTATGGGAAACGCAGGAATAGACGACGACGCCTACCCCCCAGAGCGTCGCTGCTCCAGTGAAAACGATTGCCGCTTTATTTGCCGAAAGGATCTCCCCAACTGTGAGTACGCAACAGCCACAAACCGCTCCTCAAGCCGCTAACGTTGACGCGCCGCTTGAAATTTCGATCGCCCACAGCCCCGACTCCGATGACGCCTTTATGTTCTACGGGCTGGCGACCAACAAGGTGCGCGTGCCGGGATATAAATTTACCCATACATTGTGCGACATTGAAACCCTGAATCAGCGCGCGCAAAAGGAAGCCTTCTTCGACGTCACCGCCATCAGCTTTCACGCCTATCCTTACCTGCAGCAAAGCTACACGCTGATGGGCTGCGGCGGCAGCGTGGGCGAGGGCTATGGTCCGATGATCGTCTCTAGCCATCGGCTCGCGGTCGAAGATCTCAGCCGCATCAAGATCGCCGTTCCCGGCACGATGACGACGGCCTACCTGGCGCTGAAGATCTTCAATCCTGCGCTGCAAACCACCGTTGTGCCCTTCGACCACATTATTCCCGAGATTCAAGCCGGCAACTTCGACGCCGGGCTGATTATTCACGAGGGCCAGCTCACCTACGCTTCCTGCGGCCTGAGCAAGGTGATCGACCTGGGGGTCTGGTGGCGCGAAACCACTGGCCTGGTGCTGCCGCTGGGCGGCAACGCGATTCGCCGGTCGCTGGGCGCCGAGCGCCACAAGATCATCTCGAAGGCGCTGCGCGACTCGATCCGCCACGGCCTGGAACATCGCGAGCAGGCCCTGGAATACGCCATGCAATTCGCCCGCGACCTGGACGTGCGCACGGCCAGCCGCTTTGTGGGCATGTACGTGAACGAGCGCACGCTCGACTACGGCCAAGACGGCCGCGAAGCCATCCGCAAGCTGCTTGAGATGGGCCACGAGCGCGGCGTTATCTCCGTCGCCCCGCAGGTGGACTTCGTCGACTAAAGTGTTTTCATGGTAGGTATATCGGAGTATTGATTGACTTTTACCCCACCCTAGCCGCAAGGAACAAGAACGCGGCTAGAATGGGGCACCCATGTTTCCACTTATAAAGATCAAATCTATTATTTTCATGGCTTTCCCTTTTGCCGGCTCCAGGGGCATTACTTCGGGAACTTCCATCGGGAACCTTAGCGAAGGCTAAGAATCTGCGTTGTTGACCTAAATTTTTTCTAATTCGCGCCGATGCAGTCTTTGTACATGGGAGATTGCGTCAGATGTCGCCTCTTACTCGACCAACGATTTTGCTTGCCTCGCCCGACCCCGCGCTGCTTTCCGCCGTCGAGCCATTCCTTTTGGCCTCGGGAGCGCGCGTGAATGTTGTTCTCTCGGCCGAAGATGCGCTTGCCGCCATTGCCAGCAGCACGCCGTTGAGCACGCCGCCGAATATGGCGCTGCTCGACGTGACGCTGCCCGGCATGCCGATCAGCCAATTGCTGGCCGCGATCCGCGCCAAGGCCGAAGCGCCGCGTTTTCCGATTATTCTTGTTGCCGACGCGGTGGCCCAGGAATGGGCAGACCGGCTCTCGGAAGGCGTCGCCGAAGACCTTATTCCGCGCACCGCCGAACTGCCTTATTGGAAGCTCCGGCTCGATATGCTGCTGCGCAACCAGAGCCAGGCGCAGGAAGTGGAAGCGCTGCGCGACGCCGCGCTGCGCAATGCCCAACTCGACCGGCTTACCGGCGTTTATAACCGCGAAACCATGCTCGCCATGCTCTTTCGCGAAACCGATCGCGTGCAGCGCACCAACAACTCCCTGTCGATGGTTCTGCTCGACATTGACGACTTCGGCCACTGGAACTCGCGGCTGGGCGTGGATGCCTGCGACGAGCTTCTTTGCCAGGTGGCCAGCCGCACCGGCACGCTGCTGCGCAGCTACGATCTGCTTGGCCGCCCCGGCCTGGACGAGTTTCTGATTGGGCTGCCCTCGTGCAGCACGGCTAATGCCCTAACACTGACCGAGCGGCTGCGCACCGAGGTTTTCGCCGTACCCTTCCGGGTTTCCGGCGAGTCCATCCGCCTGTCGGCCTGCTTCGGCGTTGCCGCCAGCCGCGGCCGCTCGCCGGTGGTGGTTTTGCGCGAGGCCGAAAGGGCGCTGGAATGGGCCAAGGCGGCGGGTCCGGAATCCATTCAGTGCTACGGCGGACAGGCGCACCCCGACCCGTCGCCGGTCACATTTCTTTCCGCCACCTCGGGCGACGAACTGCTCGCCTGGTGATTTTTTCAGCTTCTCCGAGGCCACTTTTCCGCGGCCACGCTCTTCGTTCGCTGTCCAGGGCCACGAACGAAGAGCGTGGACATTTTATTCGCGGCTTCTTATTCGCGTCTTTGCGGCATCGAGCGCAATAAACTCCTGAAAAACTTCGTTGGCCAACAGCCGTCCGCGCGCGGTAAGCCGCACGACTTTGCCGATGCGAACAAGCAAACCGTCTTCAACCAGCCGCGCCAGCTTTTCCATCGCCAGCCCGGCCAGCGCCGCGCCGAACTCCCGCTCGATTGCCGCAGGCTCGACACCCGCGTTCATCCGCAGACCGAGAAACCAGGCCTCCTCGTGCTGCCGCGTGGCTGGCAGCCACTCGCTTTCAACGATGCACGGCCCGGCCAGATACGCCGGCAGCTCGCAGCTTGTTGTTGCGCGCAACACCGGACGGGGCTCGGCTTGCTCTGCCGCGTTTGTTTCAGAATCGGCCGCGCGCAACATGGACGAGGCATCCAAACCCACGCCAAGATACGGCCGCCGCAGCCAGTAGCGCAGATTGTGCCGCGAGGCAAAGCCCGGCTGAGCGAAATTCGAAATTTCGTATTGCGCGATGCCCGACCCGGCGAGCCGTTCGATTGCACGCTCGTACATGCGCGCGATGGCGTCGTCGTCGGGCACGCGCGAGGCGCCGTAGCGCTCGCCGCCTGTGAGAAGCTCGCGACCCAGCCGCGAATCCTCGTCCACTTCGAGCATGTAGACGCTGGCGTGCGGCGCGCCGCAGCCGATCAGCGCCGCGAGCGATTCCTCCCATGAAGTGAGCGTTTGGCCGGGCAGCCCCGCGATTAAATCGATACTCAGGTTCGCGATTCCGGCCGCGCGCAGCCGCGCGATTTCGGCCTCGACCACGGCGCGATTATGCCGCCGCCCGGCCGCGCGCGCTTCAGCCTCAACAAAGGACTGCACGCCCAGGCTGGCGCGATTGACGCCGGCCGCGGCCAGCGCTTCGATGGTCGCCTCGCCGAACTGCCCCGGCGCGCACTCGACGGTGATTTCGGCATTCGCGTCCACGTCGAATGCGGCGCGCAAGGCCGCGAAGATTCGCGCAAGTTGTTCGGGGCCGAGCAGCGTCGGCGTGCCGCCGCCCACGTATACCGTATCGACGCGCCGCGGCAATTCGGCTTTTTCGCTTGCGGCCCAATCGCGCGCGCCGCGCAAATCGGCGATTACGCGCTCCACGTAGCGCGCCTGGTCGGCCGCCGGATAGACGCCCGAGGCGAAGTTGCAGTATGTGCACTTTGCCCGGCAAAAGGGAACCGAAATGTAGATGCCCAGCGCGTTGTCCGGCTCGCCGCTCATGAAGCGATTGTTTCACCTCGCGCGATCAAATTTGCGCATCCATTTTTGCCGAGCGTGCAATCATGAAGGCAAGGAGATCCGCTTGAAAGCCTGGCCCGCACTCGCTGTCGTGCTCATTCAAGCCGCTCTTTTGGCCGGGCACCTCTTCGTTTATTTCACCTGGATGGCCTTTGCGCCCCAATTGGCGCCCGCGGCCGCGGCCGATCTGCGCATCGCCTTCTTCGCTCTCGCCTTCAGCTTCATCACCGCCGCGCTGCTTTCTTTCCGCTTCGCCAATCCAGCCGTCCGCCTCTTTTATTGGATTGCTTCAATCTGGCTGGGATTTTTGAGCTTCTTTTTCTGGGCATCGCTGCTGATCTGGCTGGCGTGGTTCGCGCTGCGGCTCACGCGCCTGACGGCCGATCCGAGCGCGCTTAAACCGCTGCTGGCGGCGCTCTTTTACATTCCCGCGCTGCTGGCCGGAATTTACGCGCTCATTAACGCGCGCATGATTCGCACGCGTCGCTACACCGTCCGGCTGCCGAATTTGCCCGAGAGCTGGCGCGGCCGCCGCGCCGTTCTGCTCAGCGATCTGCATCTGGGCGCGATCAACGGGCCGCGCTTCGCGCGCCGGATTGCCGCGCGCGTTAACCAACTCGACCCGGCAATTGTTTTTATTCCCGGCGATCTTTTCGACGGCGCGCATGCCGATCTGGACCGGCTGCTGGCGCCGCTGCGGCAGATGACTCCGCCGCTCGGCACGTACTTTTCTACCGGCAATCACGAGGAGTTCACCGACCCGACGCACTACCTCGAAGCCATTGCCCGCGCCGGCATTCACGTGCTCGCCAACTCACTCGTGGTTGTTGACGGCGTCGCTATTGCAGGCGTTCTCTGCGGCGATACCTCATCGCCGCTACATATGAAGGCCGCGCTCGACGGACTACATCTGGCTGCTGCCCAGCCCGCAATTCTGCTTAACCACGCGCCCGTCCGCCTGCCCCTTGTGGAAGAAGCCGGCTTCGGATTGCAACTTTCCGGGCACACGCACGGCGGCCAGTTCTTTCCCTTTACCTGGATGACGCGCCGCATTTATGGCCGCTTTACGCGCGGCCTCAACCGCTTTGGCGCGCTTGAGGTTTTCACCTCGGTGGGCGCGGGCAGTTGGGGACCGCCGATGCGCCTGGGCGCGCCGCCGGAGATGGTGCTGCTTACCTTCGAGTAGAGCAGGCTATCTCTTTCGTTCTCAATACACAGGCGCTTTGCTGCTCCCTGCTGGTGCGCATAATAGGACGGCGATCACGCGCGGACAGCCATGGATTCGCTATGATGGAGATGCGCCCTATTAATAGCTATCGAGGAGAAAAGCATCTTGAGTTCAGAATTTCCCGCACCGGGCCATACCGGCAAATCCACTTTTCGCACGCGTCTTTTCGGACGCGATTTACTTGTGAATCCTCGCCTGAACAAGGGCACAGCTTTCACCGAAGCCGAGCGCGACGCTTTCGCGCTGCGTGGTCTGTTGCCGCCGCACGTGGGAACGCTGGAAGACCAGTGCGCCCGCCGCAAGCGCGCTCTCGACGACCGGCCCACCGCTTTTGGCAAATACGCCTACCTGCGCGACCTGCAAGACAGTAACGAGACGCTCTTTTACTCGCTGGTCACACACAATGTAGACGAGCTGCTGCCGTACGTTTACACTCCCGCGGTCGGCGAAGGCTGCCAGCGCTTCAGCGAGATTTGGCGCAAGCCGCGCGGTCTTTTCATCAGCTATCCCGACAAAAAGAACATCGACAAGATTCTCGCCAACCCGGCTTACGACGGAGTGCGTTGCATCGTGGTCAGCGACGGCGAGCGCATTCTCGGCCTGGGCGACCAGGGCGCGGGCGGCATGGGCATTCCCATCGGCAAAATGGCGCTCTACACCGCATTGGGCGGCGTTCCGCCGGAAGATTGCCTGCCGATTCTGCTCGATACCGGCACCGACACTCAGGCGCGGCTCGACGATCCGATTTATGTGGGCTGGAAGCACAAGCGCGTTCGCGGCCAGGAGTACGAAGACTTCATCGAAACCTTCGTCGCCGCCGTCAAGCGCCGCTGGCCGCACATCCTTTTGCAGTGGGAAGATTTTTCCGGCGATAACGCGACCTGTTTTCTGGAGCGCTATCGCGACCAGCTCTGCACCTTTAACGACGACATTCAAGGCACGGCGGCCGTCACCACGGCCACTCTGCTGGCCGCCGTTCACGCCACCGGCATTCCGATGCGCGAGCAGACCATCGTCATGTTCGGCTCCGGCTCGGCGGGCGTAGGCATTTCTGACTTGCTGGTCGCCGCCATGGTGGAAGAGGGCTTGAGCGAAGAGCAGGCGCGCAAGCGCATTTACGGCTTCAATCGCCACGGCCTGCTGGTCGAAGGCGGCAAGGGCATTCGCGCCATCCAGAAAAAGCTGGTGCACAAGCGCGAAGACGTGGCCAACTGGAAGCTGTCTGCTCCCAGCACCGAACCCATTTCACTGGCCGACACGGTGCGCAATGCAGGCGTTACGGTGCTGGTTGGCGTCAGCGCCCAGCCCCGCAGCTTTACCGAGGAGATCGTACGCGAAATGGCACGGCACACGCCGCGGCCGGTTATCTTCCCGCTCTCCAATCCCACTTCGCAGGCAGAAGCCATTCCGGCCGACATCCTCAAGTGGACCGAGGGTCGCGCGATCGTCGGCACGGGCAGCCCCTTTGCTCCGGTCGAAGTCAACGGCAAGTTGATCCCCATCTCGCAGGTCAACAACTCCTACATCTTCCCGGGCCTGGCGCTGGGCATTCTGGCCTCGCGTTCGCGCCGCGTTACCGACGGAATGATTATGGCCTCGGCCAAGGCGCTGGCTGGACTGTCACCGGCACGCAACGACAAGAACGCGCCGCTGCTGCCGCCGCTCGCCGACTGCCGCAAGGTCAGCCTGGTGGTGGCCGAAGCCGTGGGCAAACAGGCCATGGCCGAAGGCGTTGCCGACAACGACGCGAACTTTGCCGAAACGGTTCGCAACTACGTTTGGGAGCCGGAGTACGTGCCCTACGAGCGGATTTCGTAGAGCGCAACTGATTCAAGCCCTATTGCGGCACGGCTTCGGCCGTGCCGCAACTGGTTTAGGGAATTTTCTTTGCCGTGACGGCGGCGCGAACCCGGCTCCGCAGCCACAGTTTCGGCGCGCTGAAGCGCGCGGGTCCGCCGTACCGCGGGTGATAAAATTAGCTTGAAAATCAAGGATTTTGAGGCATTTCGCGTGGTTTTAGAACTCCAGAAAAAGCTCGAAGAGGCGCTGGCCGCCGTTCTGCAACAGAAGTACAGCCTGAAGCTGGAAGCGATTCCGCTGGAGACGCCACCGGATTTGCGTTTCGGCGAAGTGGCCACGCCCCTCGCGCTGCAACTGGCGCGCACGCTGCACAAGGCGCCGCGGATCATCGCGCAGGAGATTGTGGCCGGGCTGGGCGCGGTCGAAGGCTTTGCCGGATTCGAGGTCGCAGGCGCGGGGTACATTAACGCGCGAATCGACCGGGCGTATGCCGTACAGCGAATGGTTAAGGCCGAAGGCGGCTCGCCGGCAGCGAAAGGGCACGCGCTGGTCGAGCATACATCGATCAATCCCAACAAGGCGGCGCACATTGGGCATTTGCGCAACGCGATTTTGGGCGACACCTTTGTGCGGCTGTTGCGCGCGGCCGGCTACAAAGTCGATGTGCAGAATTACATCGACAACACCGGCGTGCAGGTGGCCGATGTGGTGGTGGGATTTCTGCATCTGGAAAAGAAAACGCTGGCCGAGGTGCGGCAGATCGTGGCCGATTGCGAAAAGCGCTCGGCGGGCAAGGGCAACCACGCCGCGGGCATCGATTATTTCTGCTGGGATCTGTATGCGCACACCTCGCGCTGGTACGACGAGGGCAGCGACGAAGAGAAGGCCGCGAAGAAAAAGCTGCGCCTCGACACGCTGCATGAAATTGAGCAGGGCGCGAACGAGACGGCCGAGATTGCCGAGCTGATTTCGACGGCAGTGCTGAAGCGGCATTTGGAAACGATGGAGCGGCTGGGGATCGAGTACGATTTTTTGCCGCGCGAGAGCGAGATTCTGCACCTGAAGTTCTGGGAGTCGGCCTTCGAAAAGCTGAAGGCTTCGGGCGTGCTTTACTTCGAGGAGAAGGGCAAGAACAAAGGCTGCTGGGTGATGACGCGGCCGGGGGCCGATGTGGTCGAGGGCGAAACGAACGAAGACGCGAAGGTGATTGTGCGCTCGAATGGCACGGTGACTTACGTGGGCAAAGACATCGCCTACCACATGTGGAAGTTCGGGCTGCTGGGCAAGGACTTCGGGTACAAAAAGTTTTTCTCCTATCCGAGTCACGAGTGCTGGATTTCGGCCGAGAAGGGCGAGAGCGAACATCCGAGCTTCGGCGGGGCGAACGCGATTTATAACGTGATCGACTCGCGACAGGCCGACCCGCAAGCGAATGTAGTACAGGCGCTGCGCGGCATGGGGCACACCGATGCGGCCGACCACTACACGCACTTCAGCTACGAGATGGTGGCGCTGACGCCGCGCTGCGCCGTCGAGCTTGGCTACAACGTTCCGGCCGAAGACTTGAACCGGCCGTACATCGAAGTGAGCGGGCGGAAGGGCTTCGGCGTGAAGGCCGACGACCTGATTGACAAGCTGATTGCCGCGACCTACGAAGAGGTAAGCAAGCGGCAGACCGGCCACGACGAGGCCGAGCGCAAACGGATTGCCGCGCAGATCGCCATCGGCGCGTTGCGCTACTTTATGCTCAAGGTCACGCGGAATTCGGTGATCGCATTCGACTTTAAAGACGCGCTGAGCTTCGAGGGCGAGACCGGGCCGTATATTCAATACGCCGTGGTGCGCATTCGCAATATTTTCCGCAAGGGCGGAAGGACGCCGGAAGCGGCGCTGGCGGAGTTGGCGAAGTTAGCGGAGCCAGGAAAGTATCTTGCCGGCAAAGAGAATGAAGACATCTGGGCGCTGTGGCTGCGCGCCGGGCGTTTTTCGCTGGTGCTGGATCAGGCGATCGCCGACTCGGAGCCGGAGCACGTGGCCAAGCACGCATTCCAGTTGGCGCAGGAGTTCGCCAGCTTCTATCACGACCACCACATCCTCACCGAAGAGGATGCGGCGCGGAAGAGGTTTTTGCTGGCGACGGCGGCCGTAACGCTGCGCGAGCTGGTGCGGGCGCTGGCGCTGCTGGGGATCGAAAGCCCGGAGGCGATGTAAAGACAGTTGTCAGTTATCCGTAGTCAGTTGTCAGCGCGATAGTGGTAATGCCAGCGAGATTCTGTTGCCAAAGGCGGCGGCCTTTTCTGCTTATCTAGAAAAATACTACTGTGGTTTTCCGGTTGGGGTGGGCTTGGCCGCGGCGCGAGTTGGGCGCGGATTGACGCCGACCTCTAGCGGTTCGTCGAGGGCGAGGGGCAGATCCTGCTGCTGCGGCCGGGCGCTCTCGTAGGCGCGCACGATGCGCTGCACCAGCGGGTGGCGCACGACGTCGGCTTCTTCAAATTGGCAGAAGGCGATGCCATCGACGCCGTCGAGCACATTGATGGCGTCAACCAGGCCGGAGCGGCGCGGGTTGGGCAGATCGATCTGCGTAATGTCGCCGGTGATGACGGCCCTGGAATTGTTGCCCATGCGCGTTAAAAACATCTTCATCTGCTCGACGGTGGTGTTCTGGGCCTCGTCCATGATGATGAAAGCGTCGTTGAGGGTGCGGCCGCGCATGAAGGCCAGCGGGGCCACTTCAATGGAGTTGCGCTCGAGCATTTTGTCGACGCGCTCGGGATCGAGCAGATCGTAAAGTGCGTCGTAGAGCGGGCGCAAGTAGGGGTCGACTTTTTCCTGCAGAGTTCCGGGCAGGTAGCCGAGCCGCTCGCCGGCTTCGACCGCGGGGCGGACGAGCACGATGCGGCTGATTTTTTTGGCGTTGTAGGCGGCCACGGCCATGGCCACGGCCAGGTAGGTTTTGCCGGTGCCTGCCGGGCCGACGCCGAAGACCATATCGTTTTGCTCGATGGCCTCGACATAGCGGCTCTGGTTGACCGAACGCGGCTGCACGACGCGCTTGACGCCGACCGAGCGCTGCTTGCCGGACTCGGCGACCGCGCGGAGCGTGGCGGCCGGATCGGCGACGACCAGCTTCAACATGCCGTTCAGCTCGCCGTTGTGGGGATGGATTCCCTGACGACGCAGCGCCTCGAAATCCTGAAAGATGGCCTGCACGCGGGCGACGCCCGAGGCCGGGCCGTCAACGTGCACGGCGTCGGAGCGCAAATCGATGCGCACGCCGAGCGAATCTTCCATCAGGTGAAGGTTTTCATCGCGAGTTCCAAAGAGCGGCTCGAGGTTGGGCGTAATCTCCAGAGCGATCTTCAAAGGCTTCTCCGTCCTCCAGGACAAGGGGTTGAGGCGCGCTGGCGGCGGCATACGGAGATGCGTGACCGCGCGGCGCGGCAGAAGCGGCAGGGGATGGATGATAAGGGAGAGCGACGAAGCACAGCCCGGAGCGGCTTCCGTTTCCGGGCGGCCAGGCGGCAAGGCGAGTTGGGATAGCTCACCAAATCTATGGTGCGAGAGTAGCGCGCGAGGGGCGGCGAGTCAACCGCGGCCATGTTATTTTTTGTCGCCGACGGTTGCCTTGCGAGTTACCGGGGCTGAGCAGGCGGGCGAGAATGGGAGTACGGCGGACGAGAAGCAGCCCGTTCCGTTACACTGCTGTAAAAAGTCAGGTGGGATCACGGGGAATGTCACTTCTTTATATTGTTGTGCTGGTGCTGATCGCCGGGTTGCTGCTGGCGGTGGCCATCTTCCAGTCTCTGCGGGTAAAAACCAAGGCCGATTATCTGGTGGCGGGCCGCTCGCTGCCGGCCGCGGTGCTGGTGATGACGCTGTTGACCTCGTGGATTGGGGCCGGATCGCTTTTTGCCGGGGCGGAAAACGCCTACAAGAACGGTTTTGCCGCGCTGTGGCAGCCGGCGGGCGGCTGGCTGGGTCTGGTGCTGATCTATTTCATCGCGCCGCGGGCGCGCAAGTTCGCGCAGTTCACGCTGCCCGACCTGCTCGAGGTTCGCTATAACCAGACGGCGCGGGTGCTGGGCACGATCGCGATTTTGTTTGCCTACGTGGGCATCGCCAGCTACCAGTTCAAGGGCGGCGGCGACGTGCTGCACCTGATTTTTCCCGACACGGTGACGGCCAACCAGGGAACCTTCATCATCGCCGCCTTCGTGGTGGTGACGACGGCGCTGGCTGGTATGTCGAGCGTGGCGTATATGGACGCGGCAATCGGCACGATGGTGACGGTGATCTGCATTGTGGCCGCGCCGATGCTGCTGGTGAAGGCCGGCGGCTGGTCGGGACTGCACGCGGCGCTGCCGGCCTCGCACTTTGCGCCGCTGGGCAATCTGGGTTTTGTGCATGCGATGGAGTTTCTGGTGCCGACGATGCTTTTAATGCTGGGCAACCAGGTGATGTACCAGAAGTTTTTTTCCGCGCGCAGCGAGCGCGACGCGCGGATTTCGGTCATCGGCTGGACGGTGGGAACCATCGTGCTGGAGACGCTGATCGTGGCTATTGCCGTGATTGGTTCGGCGATGTATCCGACGGGCGAGGCGGCGCTGCATCCGCGCGAGATTATTCCTTACACGGCGCGGCACGGGCTGCCGGCTGTGATGGGCGCGCTGCTGCTGGGCGCGGTCTTCGCCAAGGTGATCTCTACCGCCTCGAACTATCTGTTTTCGCCGGCGACGAATCTGGTCAACGACGTTTTCGTGCGCTATCTGAAGCCGGAAGCGACCAATCGGCAGGTACTTGTCGTCTCGCGGCTGGCGGTGGCGCTGCTGGGCTGCTGGGCGCTCTATCAGGCGGTCTACGCCGAAAGCATTCTAGAGAAAATGCTTTACGCCTACACGATTTATTCGGCGGCGCTGACGCCGGTGGTGCTGGCGGCGTTTTACTCCAAGCGCGCCACGGCTTGGGGCGCGGTGGCGGCCATTGCGACGGGCACCGTTGTGACGCTGGCCTGGGACGCGCCGGCGGTGCGGGGAATTTTTCCGGCCGTTCTGGCTCAGCGCGACGCGATCTTTCCGGCGCTGATCGCCGCGCTGATCGCGCTGGTAGCCGTTAGCGCCATCACGCCCCGGCCACGGACAGCGCAGTTGGCGCAGATGGGCGAGTGACAATAGTTGTTAACACGCATTTTGATTGGAATAGGTCTAGAAAGCTATGACCAAAGCAAGCCAAATTTCAGCCGATATGACCCAGCATATTGCTGCCGTGAAAAACAAGCGAGCGCGCTTTGTTTTGGATGCAATTGTAAAGAGGGGAATAGTAACGACAGAAGAGATCAATCAGGCTGGGTATGAGCATCCACCCCGCGCTGTTCGAGATGCACGCGAATTGGGCTTTCCAATATTCACAACAAAGGTGAAAAGCTCGAATGGGCGTTCAATTGCGGCATATGTTTTTCTAGAAAACGCAAGGTTTGGTTACGACAGGAGAGGAAGACGAATCCTGCTGAAAAAAGAACGAGACGCAATTATTGAGGCTTATGGGTCGAAATGCCGGATTTGCGGCACGGTTGAGAACCCACAAGTCGACCATTGCGTCCCCTTCGAAATAGGAGGCGACCCCGTAACGGACGATGGGAGCGTTTTTCAGGTACTTTGTGGATCATGCAACCGCAAGAAATCATGGAGCTGCGAACATTGTCCAAACTGGTCCAAGGACAGAAATCCAAATATATGTGTTTCCTGTTATTGGTCGGGGGCAGATGCCTATGAACATATCGCCATGGAGCAACAGCGCAGAGTTGATCTTGTTTGGCGGCAAGATGAAGTTGCGGATTACGAGAAACTCCGAAAGAAAGTACGGCGTACTGCAGAAGCTATTCCCGAATACATTAAGCGGATGCTACGAAGCAGCTAGACAAAAAGAGCAGCTTGTTCCGCGAAATCGTTGAGAGATAACACAGACCTTTGGTCAGTCACAGGAAGCAGATGTGAAACATATAGCGATTCTACTGTGACGTCGCGGCGGCCGTTCAATGTAGCTTGGCTCGACCGGCCGACATCAAGAAGGAGGCGCTTGCCAATATGATCTGGCAGAGGAGTGCCGTATGATTTCTTCCCGCAGGAGCCGTCGTAGCTCAAAATAAATGGAATACTTTTCTCGTTCAGCAATTCCAACCCCTCAATAATGCGGGCCCGCGAAAGGCCGGCAATATATCGCTGATCGCGGCCGTCACTTGTTCCTTGATAGGGAGGATCAAGATAAAAAAGATCGCCGCCACGCGCCTTTCGAATCAATTGCAAAAAGTCGCCATGAACGGCACGACATTTCCCGGCGAGGAGATGGTGCGCGGCCAGAATCTCTTCCCGCATCGTATCCGGATGAGTTCCTTTCCTCCGTTTGTCCGGCGATTGATTGAATTCTCCTGCCGGGTTGAATCGTACGGAATTTTTTACGCATCTCGCCAACAAATAAAGCAGTTTCGCCGGAGCACGATCCGTGTTAAACTGAGCGCGAATTTTGTAAAACGCGTCAACAGGCTGTGCCCTTTCGCTATGCCAAAGGATGCCGTATTGTCTTGCAATCTCTTCGGGGGCTGTGAGGATTGCATTCCAAAGCCCCATTAGAGGCTCCAATGCGTCCCCAATCAGATAAGAGGGGAATCGCCCTTGGGCGGCAGCAGCCAGCGTTACGGCCGCAGAGCCAGCAAATGGCTCGACAAGTCGTGTGAATGAAGATTCAGGGACGTGACTCAGGATTGCCTTTGCAAGCCTGCGTTTGCTCCCCTGGTACGGAATCGGATGAGGGACTGAAAATCTCATGTTTCTACTTATCCAGTGTACTGTCGAGCAAATCATCTGGCACAAAGAAACTTGCGCAAAAAATATCGATTTTTCGGCTATTCCTGAAATGAAAGCGAAAGTCTTATGGCCGTCGCGCAACTGACTTTGGAGATTCGCATCGAGCACGCCCAGTCGCTCAAGGACAGGCGGCAGGTGGTTCGTTCGCTCAAAGATCAACTGCGGCAGGGCTTTAACGTCTCGGTGGCGGAGATGGACGAGGCCGTGACCTGGCAGTCGGCCACGCTGGGAGTGGCGGCGATCTCGCGCTCGCGGGATTATCTGCACGGGTTGATGGAAGAAGTTGAGCGCGCAGCGCAGCGCATGACGACTGAGCTCGGAGCCGTGCTGGCCGACTCCTTTTGGGAGTACCTGGAAAACTGAAGGCCCAGAGGTGCGTCTAATACCCCGCGTGCTACGCTAAATCTTTGAGTTCCGCCGCCTCGTGGCGCCTGAACCACGCCTGGCGCATAGAAATGCCCGTTCCCGGATCGGAGAATATAGTTGCAATCCGTTGCCTTTCTGATCGCCGTTTTCGAGTTCGTTCTGCTGCTTTTTTCGCTCAGTTTTCATGAGTGCGCGCATGCCTGGATGGCCTCGCGGCTAGGCGACCAGACGGCGCGGCTGCAAGGGCGCGTGACGCTGAACCCGATGTACCACATCGATCCGATCGGGACGCTGCTGTTTCCGGCGCTTTTGATCTTCGGGCCGCTGATGGGCTTCCACATGCCTTTCATGTTGATCGGCTGGGCCAAGCCGACGCCGGTGATCACGCGTAACTTTCGCAAAATTGTCCGCGACGACAACCTGACCACGATGGCCGGGCCGGTCTCGAATCTGATTCTGGTGGTGCTGGCGTTGGTCGGGCTGATCGCGATGGCTTTTACGCAACCCGGCGGCGGAGAAACGGTGCGGGCCTCATTTGCTTCCGCGCTGGGCTATGCCGATATGGGCGCGGTGCAGCCGCTGGCGCTGCTGCTGAGCCTCTGCATCCTGATCAACCTTTCGCTATTCTTCTTCAATCTGCTGCCGATTCCGCCGCTGGACGGCAGCCGGGTGGTGCGCAACCTGCTGCCTTACAACGCCATGCAGGCCTACGACCGCATCGGCGGCTGGGTGAGCTACCTGCTGATGATCGTTGTTGGCGGCTTTGTGATGCGGCTGCTGCTGACGCCGGCGCTGATTCTGGTTTTCTCAGTGCTTTCGCGCCTGTAACGCGGAAGCGCCAAGCCGCCCGCGATCCCGCTACAATGGAAGAAGGATTTTTCATAGATCTTTCACCAAAAAGCGCGGCCATTTTGGGCTGCCGCGGAATCGATAGGACCGATGTCTGAAAATGCAAATTCATCCGCCCGTCCGCGCGTGCTTAGCGGCATGCGTTCCACGGGAAAACTGCACCTGGGCAACTACATGGGCGCGCTGGCCAATTGGGTCAAGCTGCAAGACAAGTACGAGTGCTACTTTTTTATCGCCGACTGGCACGCGCTGACGACCGACTACGCCGACACTTCGCGCGTAACGACGAACATCATGGAAGTGCTGCTGGACTATCTGGGCGCGGGCCTCGATCCGGAAAAGAGTGTCTTCTTTTTGCAGAGCCGCATTCGCCAGCACGCCGAGCTTGCGCTCCTGCTGGGCATGATTACGCCGCTGGGCTGGCTGGAGCGCGTGCCCACCTACAAAGAGCAGCAGGAAAACCTGACGGGCAAAGATCTGAGCACTTACGGATTTTTGGGCTATCCACTGCTGATGGCCGCCGATATTCTGCTCTATCAGCCGGATTACGTGCCCGTGGGGCAGGATCAGACGGCGCACGTCGAGCTGACGCGCGAAATCGCGCGACGCTTCAATCAGTTCTACAAGCTGGGTGAGCGCGAGGTACTGCCCGAACCTAAAGTGCTGCTGACGCCTTCACCCAAGCTGCCCGGCACCGACGGCCGCAAAATGTCGAAGAGCTACGGGAACACGATTCTGTTGAGCGACCCGGAGCCCGAAGTGCGCAAAAAGTTGAAGACGATGGTCACCGACCCGGCGCGCATTCGCCGCACAGATAAAGGCGACCCGGACAAGTGCCCGGTGGGCGACCTGCACAAAGTTTTTTCGACGCCGGAGACGATGGCCAAGGTTTGCGACGGCTGCCGCACGGCCTCGATCGGCTGCATCGAGTGCAAGGGTTGGGCCGCCGACGCGTTGGTGCAAGTGCTCGAGCCGGTTCAGCAACGGCGGGCCTCGTTTACCGAAGACCAGGCCAAAGAGATTTTGTTCGCGGGCTCCAAGCGGGCCGAGGCGCGCGCCGAACAGACGATGGTCGAAGTGCGCCAGGCCATGCAGATGACCTTGACCACCAACTCCGGCGCGTAAGAGGCGCGCACGAATAGACGCAGGCGGCCTGGAGAAGCGCGGCGCGTTTTTTTTGAAGGGCCAGGAAAGCGCAGACGATGGCAAAGACGCTCCCGTGGTGGCGCAAAGCGATTGCATTCGCATGGCAGGAAATCCGCACGGGTTTCGGGCTCTTCCGCCGGAATGGCGACGACGAAACCGAAGCGGAGGCCGCGCCGCGGCCGGAAGCGGCCGCCGCCATCGTTGAATCACGAGACGCAGAATTACGAAACGCAATAGCTCAACGGCAACCGGAGGCTGAAGCGCCGGCCGAGGTTGCAATCGACGAAGCGGTTTTGCCGCTCGACGAGATTCCAGAAGAAAGAGTTGTTTTGACACAAACCTCCCCTACCCCCGAAGAGGCGGCGGCAATCACGCCGGCCGCAGAGACTGCAACGCAAGCCGAAGAGTCGCCGATTGCAGAAACTGAAAACGCCGGCGAGATCGTCGAAGAGCCCGTTCAATCGCCCGTGGAGCAGGCTGCCACGGAAGAAGAAAAACCTGCGATAGTAGAAGAATCGGAGGAAGCAGCCGTAGTGGAAAGCGAGCAAACAGAGCAGCCGGAAGAGACGATTGCGGCAGTAGAAACCGCGGAAGCCGCGCCGGCAGAGGCCCCGGTTGAAGCCGCCGAAGAGCCGGCCGCGAAGGCCGAGCCCGCCGAAGCCGTTGCCGAGTCGGCTGCCAATGCAGCGCCGACAGAAGCCGTTGCCACGCCCGCTGAGACCGTTGCTGCGCCCGCCGAAGCCGTTGCCACGCAGGCAGAAGAGCCCGCGGCGGAAGCGATCGCGCCCGCCGAGGCCAATCCCTCCGCCGAGCAGGCGACTACGCCTGCGCCTGAAGCCGCGCCGGCGCTACTCTTCGAAACGAAGCCGCTCGAACGCACCACTGCCGAAAAAGTCGCGGCGGCGCTCAAAGCGCGCGGCGAAGATCCCGAGCAGACGCCTTTCTCGGTGATGGTTGGCCAGGTTTACGACGGCCCGCTCGATCTGCTGCTCGATCTGATCCGCAAGCAGGACATCGATATTTACGACATTCCCATCGCCAAAATCACGGCGCAATTTTTGGCCTACGTCGAGCAGCTACGGTCGGGCGACATGGACGTGGCCGGCGAGTTCATCTACATGGCGGCGATGCTGATCCACATCAAGAGCAAGCTGCTTTTGCCGCGCGAACCAGCAGGCCCCGAAGAAGAGGCTGAAGATCCGCGCCGCGAACTGGTTGAGCGGCTGATCGAGCACGAGCGTTTTAAAAACGCCGCGCAGATGCTACAGGAAAAGCAGATGCTCGAAGCCGCTTCGTGGACCAATCCCGGAGTGCGCGAGTTCCGCGAAGAGGCCGAGGCCGAGCCGGAGATTGCCGCCGATACCACCGACTTGGTGCGCATCTTCCGCGAGGTTCTCGACCGCGCGCGCAACCGGCCGGTCATCAATCTTGAAGAGGATTCGGTGACCGTGGGCCAGATGATTCAGTTTTTGTCGCGGCGGCTCACGATGGAAGATCGCCCGGTTTCGCTGCGTCGCTTGCTTAGCCACACACGCTCTGAGCACGCGCTGATCGCGATGTTTTTGGCGCTGCTCGAACTGGTGCGCTTGCAGGCGATTCTGCTTCGCCAGGACCGCAGCTTCAGCGAGATTTTCATCAAGAAGCACACTAACTTTGATGCGGTAATCAATGAGAGCCTGGCCGCAACGAGCGACGACTGGCGCTAGGTCATTTTTACAATGAATATGGATCGATTTGCACCCCACCCTAGCCGCAAGAAACAAGAACGCGGCTAGAATGGGGCACCCGGATTTTCACTACACCATCAGTGAAAGTGCTTTAGCGCCTTCGTCGCGCATCATTCGCGCCATCGCCTTGTACACTGACGTGTGATGAAGATCTTTCGCGGAAAATTGCTTGGAGCGGCATTCGGCGTTGTGTTGGCAGTATCTCCCGCGCTTTTTTGCGCGCAAGCCTCGGCGCAGACGTCATCGCCCGCCGGCGAACTGGCGTTGCTTCCGCTGCCCGAGCCTGCCGCCAATGCACTGGCGTTGCCCGAGGATCGCGGCGCGGCTGAGTTTGAGCAAACGCTCAAGCGGTTACGCTCCACGGCCAGCGTGTTGATGATCGTGGCCCATCCCGACGACGAGGACGGCGCGCTGCTGACTTACCTGACGCGCGGGCTGGGCGTGCGCGCCACGCTGCTGACGCTGACGCGCGGCGAAGGCGGACAGAATGCAATGTCGGCCGAAAGCTACGATGCGCTGGGGCTGATCCGCACCAACGAACTGCTCCGCGCCGACGAGTATTATGGCGCGCGACAGCTTTGGGGCACCGAGGCGGACTTCGGATTTTCCAAAACTCAAGAAGAATCTTTCGCTAAGTGGAGTCATGAACGCGTGCTCTACGACGCGGTGTTAGCCGTGCGCAAAACGCGGCCGCAGATTATCGTTTCCACCTTTGTTGGCGGCGTCTCCGACGGTCACGGCCACCATCAGGTTGCCGGCGAAATCGCGCAAGAGGCATTCAAGGCTGCCGGCGATCCGAAGGTTTTTCCCGAGCAGTTAAAGAATGGAATCGCCCCCTGGCAAGCGCTGGCCGTCTACTCGCGCGCGCCCTTCGCGCCGATGCACGGTGGCCAGATCTTCGACTACGCGACCGGCAAATGGGCTCCGGCCGGCTTCCGCAACTACATTACCGGCGAGTGGACAGCAGGCGCGCTCTCGGCCGACGTGACGATTCCGGTGGGTGCGTGGGACGGGACGCTGGGGCGCAGCTATGTGCAGATTGCGCGCGAGGGTTGGGGCGAGCAGAAGTCGCAGTACGGTGGTGCGAATCCGGCGCTGAGCGGAGCGCAGAGTTCCAACTACCATCTCTGGGCTGTCGCGCCCGCCGCGGCGGCCCATGGCGATGCGAACAGCGCGAGCCTCTTCAAAAATTCGCGCGTCAATATCGACACAGAAGTTACGGGCCTGACGCGGCTGACGGGCAACGCGCTTCCCGCATGGCTTGTTGACGCGCTGCGCAAAATTACGAACGAGCTGAATGCCTTTGCGGGCGACGGCAAAAATTTGAACGGTAACGAAAGCGCGCACAAACTCGCGCCGATCTATCGTGAGACGCTCGATCTTTACGCGCGCGTGAATTCGAGCGCGTTAAGCGCGGAAGCAAAAAACAGTTTGGAATTTGAGCTCGGCGAAAAGATCGAGCAATTCCAAATCGCCTTCAAAAATCTTCTCGGACTGGACCTGACGGCCTTCACGGCCAGGGGCATGACCGGGGGAAACGGCCCGCAGGGCGGCTCGGCCGATGAGATGCCGCCGAGCGTTTTGCCGGGCGAGGAGTTCGTGGTGCGCGTGCATGCGGCGCAGGCATCGAACGAAAGCCGCCTTAACAAAATCTGGCTTGAAAGTAGCGACGGCGCAATGCAAACGATGCACGACGCGGGCGATGCGATGGACGCCGCTACCGCGAGCCGGCCGGTGGTCGACCGCATCTTCGCCGTATCGGTTGCGAAAAATGCGCAGCCGACCGAACCTTACTTCACGCGCCCCACCACCGAGCAACCCTTCTACAACATTGCGCATGAAAACTGGCGCGAGCGCTCGTTTGCGCCCTATCCGCTGGCGGCTTGGGTTGAATTCGAATTCGACGGCCTGCCCATACGGTTCGGCCAAGTAGTGCAAACGCTTGCGCGCGTGCACGGCCTCGGCGGCCTTTACGCGCCGCTGGTTGTTACGCCGGATGTCGGAGTGCGCATCGAGCCCGAAGCGCGCATTCTGCCGCTCGACGGCGCGCCGCTGCCGGTGCGCGTCACGGTTCACGCCGAGCAGGCGGCAGAGGGAACGGTGGAGCTGAAATTGCCCGAGGGCTGGCGCGTTGAGCCGGCCACAGAAGCATTTCATTTAAAGAGCGCGGGCGATGCGGAGCCTATTGTCTTTTCAGTAACGCCGGCCGCGGACCTTGCCGCCAGCGCCTACGTCATCAAAGCCGTGGCGCACTGCGATGGGCGCACGTATGAGACTGGCTGGCGCAGCATCGGCTACCCCGGCCTGCGCCCCTACAACCAGTACCAGCCCGCCGAACTGCGCACGCGCAAGGTGGACGCGAAACTCGCGCCGGGCCTGCGCGTGGGCTATGTGATGGGCACAGGCGACACGGTTCCCGCGGCGATTGCCGCGCTGGGCGTCGAGCCGCATCTGCTTTCCGCCGCCGAAATTCACGCGGGCAATTTATCGCAGTGGAATACGCTCGTCATTGGCATTCGCGCCTACTCCGCGCGACCTGAGCTGGCGGCTGCCCAGGCCCGGCTTGATGAATTTGTCGAGCATGGCGGCACGCTCATCGTGCAATACCAGAGCGAAGGTTTTCCCTCGCCGTTGCCGATTACGTTCAACCGCATCCCCGAACGCGTTGTCGACGAGCAAGCGCCGGTGAAGTTGCTTGCGCCCGCGCATCCGCTCTTTAACTGGCCGAACAAAATTTCTGCGCTGGATTTCAGCGGCTGGTTTGAGGAGCGCGGTCACGGATTTCCCGATCGCTGGGATTCCAACTATGAAGCGTTGACCGAAACCGCCGACCCCGGACAAGATCCGCAGCGCGGCGGGCTGCTGGTTGCGCATCGCGGCAAAGGGAGCTACATCTACGTTGCCTTCGCGCTCCACCGCCAGTTGCCCGAGCTGGTTCCGGGCGCATATAGATTGCTGGCCAACCTGCTCAGCGCATCGTCGACAGCCGCGCCGCTTAAGTAGAGCAATCACGGCACGCGCGCACATTTGTAAATAGAAGATGAAAATTTCGCGCTCTGCGACACACGCTGCGCGAAGTGTGAAATTTATGTAAATTCGTCAAATCTTAATATTTTTTTGCGAGGCTGAATCAGGAGTGGTAAGGCGAATTTGCCTTGGCCGCTCGCGCGCAGTGTGTTCGTGCGCTGGTGAATGGACCGTACATTGACCCTGTTTTTTGCTTCCGCATGCGGAAACCAGCGCATGGAAAGCGCAAGCGGATACAGTCACGATTTCAACGCGAAACCATGAGAGAAAAGAGAGGCCCGATGAAATTCAAGATGCGTACGGCCGCCGTAGCAATTCTGGCGGCCAGTGTCGTTTTTGCCAATGCGCAAGCCGGCGGATCAGCGCCCAAGGCTAAGAAGCATGTGGCGACCAAGAAGGTCAAAACAGAGGCGCCCGCTGTCGAAGAGCAGATCAAGGCGCTTCGCAACGAGTTGCAGAGCCAGATTAACGAGCTGAAAAGCGATCTGGCGACCAAGGACGCGCAGTTAAAGCAGGCGCAGCAGAGCGCGGCGGATGCGCAGCAGGCCGCGGCCAAGGCGGAAGCCGACGCCACCGCGCAGCAGCAGTCGGGCACGGAAAACGCCGCGGCTGTTTCGACGCTGCAGAGCACGGTCAGCGACTTGAAAACCAATCAGGTTTCACTGGCTACTACGGTTTCTGACGAAACCACCGCACTGAAAAAGAGCGTCGCCGAGCCTGACACCATTCACTACAAGGGCATCACGATTTCGCCCGCCGGCAGCTTTGTCGCGGCGGAAACGACGTGGCGCAGCGGCGCACTGGCCAGCGACATAAACACCCCGTTCACCAAAATTCCGCTGGCACACTCCGAGGCGGCGCAAGTCACCGAATTCAGCGGCAGCGGCCGTCAATCGCGCATTGCATTGAAGGCTACCGGCAAGCTGAACAGCGTGACGCTGACCGGCTACTACGAGGCGGACTGGCTGAGCGCCGGCGCCACCTCCAACGGCAACCAGTCGAATAGCTACACGATGCGTCAGCGGCAGTTGTGGGCCGAAGCAAAGTTCAACAACGGTTGGGATTTCAGCGCCGGCCAGGGCTGGTCGCTGGCGACGGAGACCACGCAGGGACTGAGCCGCGGCTCGGAGATTCTGCCCGGCACTATTGACGCGGCTTACACTCCGGGCTTCGTCTGGACCCGGCAGTACAGCGCTCGCGTTACCAAGAACTTCGGCAAGCGCCTTTTCGCCGGCCTCTCGATTGAGAATCCGGAAACGCTCGATCCTTCCTGCCTCTCCGGCACGGGCTCGGCCTGCGCCACCAACGCTCTGGTCAGCGTCGCCGGCAACACGAGCGGCCTGTACAACTCCGGCAACGACTACTCCTTCAACCTCGCGCCCGACGTCATCGCCAAAATCGCGGTCGAGCCCGGCTGGGGTCACTGGGAACTGTTCGGCATCGGCCGCTTCTACCGCGACCGCATCTATCCTTGCTCGACCATCTCCGCAAGCTGCACGGTGCCGACGACGGCCACGCCCTACAACAGCGACATGGTGATGGGCGCCGGCTTAGGCGGCAGCTTCCGCGGACCGCTCTTCCAGAAGAAGCTGGTTCTCGGCCTCAAAGGCCTCTACGGCCAGGGCGTGGGCCGCTACGGCGACTCGACCATCGCCGACGTTACGCTTCGCCCCAACGAGACGCTCTCGCCGCTGCATGGCTTCTCGGCCCTCAGCTCGGTTGACATCAACCCCACGTCGAAGCTGAATATTTACTTCAACTACGGCGGCGACTACATTGGCCGCGACTACGTACTGAGCGGCACCACGAAGGTCGGCTACGGCATCAACACCGCCGTGATGACCGGTTGCAACACGGAAAACAATACCTCTTCAAGCACTTCTTACAACAGCTCCCTGTCGGTGACGCCGAGCAATTGCACCGGCAGCATCAAGGACACGCAGGCCTTCGTCGCCGGCTACTGGTTAAACTTGTACAACGGTCCGAAGGGACGCTTCCGCCAGGGTATTCAATACAGCAACGCTCGCCGCGACATATGGTCGGGCAACGGCGGCACAACCAACCCAGGCAATGGCGCTAACGGTGAAGACAATATGCTCTTCATCTCTTTCCGCTACTACTTGCCGTAAACTTTCGCCGTCAAAGGCAAAAACAGCGGGCAGCTCTTGCGAGCTGCCCGCTTCGTTTATCCGAGAAAGTTTTGGGGAGTTATAGAGGTTGCGGAAAAAGGCCAGTCCAGTGCCGGAAGCCGTGAAAAACATCCCTCAGGGCCTAAAGGCCACGTTGATTTGATTTAGTTTACGGCACGGCTGAAGCCGTGCCCCTTCAAAAACACGACTGCGACGGAGTTTTTCCGCAGCCTATTTAGCTGAATGTTTAACCGCGCTCTCAATCGGCGGCGGCGCTTTGTTGGCCCGCGAAGGCGATCTCCTCGTATCCCGCATAGACGCCTTCGAAGACCGAGTCCCAACTGGCGGTGAGTGCGTAGGCGCGCGCGGCCTGGCTCATGCGCGCCATCTTCGCGGGATCGGCGAGCAACTTGGCGATGGTCGCGGCAAAGGCGTCGTCGTCTACCACGCGGCCGGTCGCGCGCTCGCGCACAATCGATTTCGGTCCGCCGTCGGGCGTTACGATGGCCGGCACGCCCGAGGCCAGCGCCTCGAGCACCACGTTGCCGAAGGTGTCGGTGTGCGAGGGGAAGATGAAGAGATCCATGTTGGCGTAGGCGCGGGCCAACGGTTCGCCGCGCAGCACGCCGGTAAACTCGGCCCGCTGCAATCGCTCGCGCAACCAGGCTTCGTCGCCGCCGTGGCCGACGATCATGAAGCGGAAATTTTCAACGCCGCGCCGTTCGAGCTCGCGCTCGATTTTAATTAGCAGGCCGATGTTTTTTTCCACCGAGAGCCGGCCGACGAAGCCGAGAATGCGCGTACGATCGTCAGGCGCACGATCGCGGCGCACGGGCGAAAAGAGCTGAGCGTCGACGCCGCGCGGCATTAAATAACAGGCGCGGCCGGTGAGCTGCTTGAGCTGCGCGCAAAGTTCTGGATTAGGCGCGTAGAGCACGCGGGCGATGGCGTAAAAGCGCGCGGCGGCGGCCATGGCCAGCTCTTCTATTTTGCGAGCGGCGGCGGCCGATTGCCGCGCGGGCAGCGGACGCAGCAGCCAGCCGGCGCGGCGCGCGGCGTACTCGTGCACATTGGTGTGCCAACTGGCGGCCAGCGGCAGATGAAGCTGGTGGGCCAGCAGCGCGCCCAGAAGACCCACGTCGCTGGGGCCTGTAATGTGGATCAGGTCGGGATGAAATTGCTTGAGCGCCGCGCGTGCCGACCCCAGGTGTCGCATGAAGAGGGGATCGAAGCGCAGATCTTTTTCCAGAGCAAAGGAGCAGAATCCACGCGGAAGATCGAGCGTCGAGACCGGGCCTTCTTCGGCAAAGGTCCGCGCACCCGAGCTGGCGTGGACGCAGAAGAAGGGGAGCTCGCGCCGCCGGGCAAAGGCTTCAAAGTGGCGGCTGGTGTGGGCGACCCCGTTTACCTCGTGAAAAGAGTCGGGAAAGTAGGCGACGCGCGGAGCGGAAAGTTTCATTGCGGCCACCCTGCCGGTCTGGTCGTTTGCAGCTTCACCCATGCTCTCCAGGGGCCCGTGGCCCGTACATCGCGCCGGTTATGGCTTGGCGTTGCCACTATTGTTGCGCGAAGAGAAGAATTTTCTGTTAACGGGCGGCGGCGAAGATAAGATTTTTCCAATTCTCAATTGCATTCGCCGGCCGCGCCGCGCCGAAAGAGCCGCGCGAAGATCCGTCAATTGAGCATCTATCAATCTTGCGTGCAGGATGAGGGAGGGGCTATTGCAAGGTTCATGAATCGTAGGCTGAATTCGTCGAAGATGAATCATGCGCAAAATACATTGGCGGCCGCGACGCCGCAACCATTGCTGGAGGAGGCATTGGCCTGCCACCGGCGAGGCGAGTTGCGCCACGCCGAGGCGCTCTACCAGGCGATTTTGCGCGATGCGCCGGAGAATACCGACGCCTTGCATCTGCTGGGCGTGATGGCTTGCCAGATCGGCAAGCACGAGGCCGCGCTCGGATTCTTCGAGCGGGCGATCAAGACTGCGCCGGGCTGGGCGATTCTTTATTGCAGCCGGGGTGTGGCGCTGAAGGCTCTGCGCCAGTACGCGCGGGCCATTGAGAGCTTTGACCGCGCCGTCGCGCTCGACGCCCGCTACGCCGACGCCTATTACAACCGCGCCAATCTCTACATGCAGATCAAGCGCTTTGACTGCGCGCTGGCGGATTACGAGCGCGTGGAGCAGTTGCAGGGCGGCCACGATTATCTGGAGGGCCAGCGGCTCTTCGCGCAGGCGAGCATTTTTGACTGGAGCGATTTTGCTGCGCGCCGACGCCGGCTCGAAGAGCAGATTGCGCAAGGGCGCAAGGCGATCGGTCCATTTTTTTTGCTGGCGCTGAGCGGTGAGGCCGCGATGCAAAAACGCGCGGCCGAAATTTACGTTGAAAACGAGTGCCCCGCGCCGGAAGAGCGAATGCGATTTGCCCAGCACGCGCCGCGCGAAAAAATCCGCATCGGCTATTTTTCGCCGGACTTTCGCGCGCACGCCATCGGCTATCTTACGGCGGAAATCTTCGAGCGGCACGACCGCGACCGCTTTGAGATCTACGGATTTTCCTACGGTCCGCAAACCGGCGACGCGGTCGAGCGACGGATTGCCGCGGCGATGGATCAGTTTCTGGAAGTGGGTTCCCGCTCCGACGAACAGATCGCCAGCCTCGGCCGCGAGTTCGAAATCGATGTGGCCATCGATCTGGCCGGGCACACCTTCGGCGGCCGGCCGAAGATCTTCGCCTACGGGGCCGCGCCCGTGCAGGTCAGCTATCTGGGGCATCCGGGCACGAGCGGCGCGCCATATATCGATTATTTGCTCGCCGACGAGAGACTGATTCCTGCCGCGCAGCGAGAGTTTTATACGGAAAAAATCGCTTACCTGCCGGATTGTTTTCAGCCTACCGACACGCGGCAACTGGTTGCGGCGACGGAAACGACGCGCGCCGACGAGGGACTGCCCGAGTCGGGCTTTGTCTACTGCTGCTTCAACAACGGTTGCAAAATTCAGCCGGAGGTCTTCGACCTGTGGATGGAGATTTTGCTCGGCGTCGAAGGCAGCGTGCTCTGGCTGGCCGAGGAGAACGAGCGGGCGCGAAACAATCTGCGCCGCGAGGCTGTTGCGCGCGGCCTCAGCGCGGAGCGGCTCGTCTTTTGCCGGCGCGTGTCGGCGGCAGAACACTTGTCGCGGCAGCGGCTCGCCGATCTGTTTCTCGACACCTATCCTTTTAATGCCGGAGCGACGGCGAACTCTGCGTTGTGGGCCGGGCTGCCGGTGCTGACGCGCGGCGGCGAGGTTTTTGCCAGCCGCATGGGCATGAGCCTGCTGCATGCGCTCAAGATACCGGAGCTGATCGCAGGTTCCGCCGAGCAGTATGTGGAGCGGGCCGTCGCGCTCGGACATGCGCCCCAGCGCATCGCGGAGCTGAAAGCGCGGCTGCGGCAGAGCAGGAGCGCATCGCCGCTTTACGAGATGCGGCGTTTTACGCGGAATCTGGAATCGCTTTATAGCGCAATGCACGCGCGCGCGCAGGCCGGGTTGCCGGCCGAGCATCTGTTTGTCTAAGGGAAGGAGGGAAGGAGGGAAGGAGGGAAGGAGGGAAGGGAAGCGGCGTCGGTCTTTGAGCCTTTTCACAGTCGCTGTAAAGTGCGAAGTCTTTTCCAACTCACCTTAGAGCAAATCGCCTGACGGTATAGAGGGGGAAATCATCCCTCAGGGGCTAAACAGGCTGCGGAAAAACTCTGGATTTTGGGCCCGGGGAAGAAAAACGTCCCTCGGGGCCTAAAGGCCACGTTGATTTGATTTGGTTTACGGCACGGCTGAAGCCGTGCCCTGACACTTCTTGCTGCTCCGGCGGCGTCTTTCCGCTTGCCGCAGTCTGTAAAGCTGGACTCTTTCAAAGCCGCTCTACATCAACAGTGAAAATACGCTAGCTGTCGTGCTCGCCCAGGGCGAGGTGCAACTGGTGCGAGTCGCTCCAGGCCAGGCGCAGACCGCCTGAAACCAAACCGCGGCCGAGAAGCTGCACAAAGGCGATGGCGACGGTTAGAGCGCGCGGCGCCGAGCCGCTAGGCCATAGCTCGCGCAAGGGGCGATTGATGCCATTCGCGTCGGGATGGTAGACGCGCTCGTCCCAAACGCGCGAGCCCTGCGGAAATTCCGGATAGGTGCGGACGGCGTCGATGGCCGATTGCAAGATGCGATGCTTCCAGGGTTCGGCATACTGCGGCATGAAGAGCACCTGGCTGCGCTTTTCGCGGCGAATCTCGTGCACGAATTCGGTAAAGCTGGTCGCGTTGGTGAGGTTGATGTTGGCGTTGGCCTCGACGCCGTGACGATCGCCGCCCGAGACCAGCGGCATATTCCACTTTTCGGCCAGTTGGCGAACCTCGCGATTCTCGCTCCAGTGGCGCAGACCGTTCAGCTCCAGCGCGTGGATAAAAGCGCCGTTTTTCTGCAGAAACTCGTTGACCAAAAAGCCGTGCTTCTCTTTGCCGATCAGGTAGAGATCCCACATTGGATGGTTGAAGACCACCAGCACGTTGGGCTCATGGTGCAGCGCGGCCAGAAGCTCGGTGAGGCGGGCGTCGTTGGGATGGGTGGTCAGATCGTCGAGGGCGGCCATCCATTCGGTGGCGCGGGCGCTGGGCAGGTTGTGTATGCCCAGGTGGAAGGACTGGAAGTTGGCGTAGGGGGCGCTCCACTCGACCGAGACGGGGATGCGGCGGGCGCTGGGCACGGTGCGCAGCAGCATCGGCGCCTTGATGGTGTCGTGATCGGTGAGTGAAACCATCGCAGCCAAATTGAGCGATTCAATCTGGCGGGATTCAAGGTCGAAGGCCAGCTTGGGCGTCATCGGGGGAACCCAGTAGCTTTCGGCGTAGTTGATGCGGATGCCGTGATTTTCCGCGCCACGCTCCAGCCGCGAGAGCAGGGGGCGCATAAATGGGTACTGATTGCCGAAGTTGGCCAGAAAGTCCAGCGTTTCGCGGGACTGGCTGGTGTGGCTGTGCAGGGATACGCCAGTACGAAAGCCGCGCGGGGCAAGTGCGTCGCGCCAGAGGTACGAAATCGAGGAGATGGGCATCACCGCTCCTTGGAGCTTCCGGATTTCCACCTTTAGTATTCGGTCCGGGGCGTAAATATCCGGTTAAGGTCGTGCTAAATACACTTCAATTACGCCCGTATATCCCCGGAACGGAACCAGGAAAGTCACCGGAAAAACCAGGATCAGCACCAGAATAGCAGGAATCGAGCCGCAATTTTACAGGGAACCGGAGAGCCATCCCGGCAAAGCGCGCAGAGATTCGCCGCCCGGATGGAATCGATCGCCGCCGTTCTACGGCTTGTGCCCCTGGTTGAACTCGGGAGCCATGAAATCGTCCAGGCTCCAGCCAGCCATCAGGTCTTCGGCCTGGATGGTTTTGGAGGGAGGCGCGTTTTTCGAGAGCTTGGCCGAGGCGGCCTCGGCGGCTAAGTAGTTCTCGGTCAACCCCTTGCGCAGCAAATCGAAGGCCTGCTCGGGCGTGTCGGCAAACTGAAAGAGTTCGATGTCTTTGGGCGAGATGGCTCCGGTATCGACCAGGGTCTCCAGGTTGAAGACCTTCTTCCAGTAATCGGAGCCGTAGATGATGACGGTGATTTTTTTGCCGAGCTTGCGGGTTTGCGCCAGGGTAAGGATCTCGAACATCTCGTCGAGGGTGCCGAAGCCTCCGGGAAAAACCACCAGAGCCTTGGCCAGATAGGAAAACCAGAGCTTGCGCATGAAAAAGTAGTGGAACTCGAAGTTGAGCGAGGGCGTGATGTAGGGGTTGGGACGCTGCTCAAAGGGCAGCAAGATGTTCATGCCGATGGTTTTGCCGCCGGCCTCGTAGGCTCCGCGGTTGGCGGCTTCCATAATGCCGGGGCCACCGCCGGAGGTGACGACGAAGCGGTGCTTGCGCGAAGGGATGGTTTTAGCCCATCGGGTGAGCATCTGGGAGAGGCGTCGGGCGTCTTCGTAGAAGCGAGCCATTTCAACGGCGGCGACGGCGCGTTTGAGCTGGAGAACCGAGGCGCTGCCCGAGGCGATCTCCCGCGCCTTGGCGGGCTGTTCCTCAATCGGAGCGGGACGCGTGGAGCCGGTGTTTTCAAGCAGTTCGAGAGCGTGGTCGGCCTCTTCGCGGCCGCGGAAGCGAGCCGAGCCGAAAAAGACGACCGTGTCTTGAATCTGCTCGCGGCGGAAGCGGGCCAGCGGCTCGAGAAACTCGGAAACAATGCGGATCAGCCGGCCGTTGGGGCTGTTCAGGAAGGCGGAGTTCTCGTAGGCCAGCGGCGCCGAATCGAGCGGCGGCGGAGGCGCGATGGGAGAAGCGGCCTCTTGCGCCACCGGCTTTTCCTGCCCTGACGGCTGAGAGCTTGACGGCTGAGGGCCTGAGAGTTGATGGGCCGCGGATTGGAGCTTGGAGCGATCTTTGGCTGTGGCCGGCGAGGCTGATTTCGAGTGATTGTCTTTCATGACTTAGCGATTCCGACGGCGAATAGCGTCTTTAAGGGCGATCCAGAGATTCAACAGCCCCAGCCCCGAGACCATGCCGCGGATCGCGCCGTGAGTGGCGATGGCCGCCAGGACGGGATAGTGCAGAAAGAGCGGGTTCTGGTCCCAAAAGCTGCGCGACCAGGGAGCGTAGAAGAGGGCCAGACCGACGTACATGCGCAGCAGCACGCGCAAAAACAATTCCAGCCGCTCCAGCCAGCGGGGAATGCGGGAGGGCGGCTCGGGCGCAGTGCGCGAGGCCGGGTCAGCCTCCGGCTTGAGGCCGGAAAAGGCTGCCGGAGCCGCCGAGAGCGCATAGAATGTCGATTCCGTCATCTGACGCATTGGATTCGTTTATGCCCGCCTTGACTGATGTTGACCGATTTTGCCCGATCTTCCAGAAGCCGCCAACGCCCGCTTCGGCAACGGTCGCCAAAGCCCCGGCGCGACGCAGGGACACTAGTTGAAACGGTAACACAACGGGCGGCGCAAAGAGCCCTTGGCGAAGACGGCCGCCGGCGCCAGACTCAGAAGCGGAAATAGTAGCCGGCGGCAATCTCGGTCGTGCTCGTAAACGAGCCGGTCGAAGAGTACAGCGAGGTGAGTCCCGGCGCTTTGTAGACGTTTTTGCGGTACTGGAAGCGCAGCCCGGCGCGCCGGCCGAGTCCCCAATCGCCGCCGAGGCCGTAGAAGACAACCGGCTTGCTGGCGCCGGCGGTTTTGCTTTGGCCCGCGGCGGGGTTGTTGAATTGCAGGCCTAAGCCGGCCAGTACGAAGGGCCGGATGTTGACGATGTGCACCGAGGCCAGCCAGGCGCCGGAGATCTGGTGCGCGTTGGCCGAGACCGCGGCCGGCGAAGATGAGGTGCAGTTGGAAACGGTGGCGCAGTCCTGTTTGTAGGTCTGATTGGCGCGGTTGTAGGCGTAGGAGAGCTCGTAGCCGCTCAGCGGAGAGGAGATGTGCCGCAGCTCGAGCAGCAGGCCGGCCGCGTCCGAGGGGCTTTGCACCACGCCGTTGCCCCGGCTGGCGCCACTGAATACGCCCATCAGGCTGGCGGCCGCGTCGGTTTGGGCGCCCGTTTGGGCGCTGGCCGCCAGGCCGGAAAAGAAACACGCCAGAATAAACGTCTTGCTCCAATGGCCGATGCGCATAATCTCCCATTCCGCCGCGATCAGGCGACGCCGTTCTCTTCTATTTTGACGCGGAAAAAGAAAGGCCGGGAGTCTGGGGCGCAAGGAGAAGAACCAGAAGTGAAACGATCGCTGCTTTACCCTGGCCGCAAAGAAGAAGGACGCGGCTGGAATGGGAGGCCCCGAATTTCCAGCACACTCACTATATCGATGAAAAATGCTCTAAACCCGCAGCTCGCGCCGAGCCGTTTCGGCCACCCGCTCCAGATCCGATGTGGTCAGCACGCGAATCTCGCGCTCCTCCATCGTCTCGACGCCGAAGCGGTACTGCTCGAGCCGCTCGGGCTCTTCGTCGCTCGCGCCCAGCTTGGCCGCCGGCTCGATGATCGCCGTCAGCTCCAGCCCGGCTTTTTCTACCCGCTCGACGCCGATCCGCAGCGCCGAGGCCGAAAAAGCCAGAGCCTTGGCCGCATCCAGCCCCGGCTCCAGGCTCACGGCCTGGAACATCTTCACCACGCCGTTGGGCCGGTAGCCCACGTCGATGCGCAACGGATCGCCCGGCCGCGTATAGGCCGAGGCCGCAATTCGCTTCCGTAGCAGATCCCAGACTCCGACGCGCTCGAACTCGGCCCGCATCCGCGTCTGAATCGCCGCCCGGCCGCCGAGCCGCGTTGTGCGTTCCCTGGGCGGCGGCTCCACGTAGAGCCGCATCAGCTCTTCCATCCCCGCCGGCAGGCTCTCGGCCAGGTAGGCCTTGGGCGCGGTCATCTGCACGTTCAGCGAGAGCCCTTCGTCGAGAATCTTTCTGAACTTGCCCTCACGGTCCTGCTCGATCCGCTGGCGCAGCTCGCTCTCCATCCCCTCGAGCATCGTCGTATCGGCATCCGGGTCAAGACAGCGTACCCGCCGCCAGTCGCGCGTAAAACGCACCTCGACATGCGGCGCGCCCTGCTCGCGCAAAATTACGCCGATATGCACATACTCGTTGCGCACCGCGTCGGGCACATACCGGAGCAGTTGAAATTCGCAGGCCCGTCTTTGATTTTCGCTCGACATCGCTTTTAGTTCTCAGGTGTCAGTTCTCAGTTGTCAGTTATCAGCTTTCAGCTCTTTTTCCTGACTCCCGTTCGAGTTCCCCGGAATCGAAGCTGACGGCTGACAGCTGACGGCTGACGGCTGACAGCTGCTTCTCCGCCATCGTATCTCAGGAACTCGCCTTCCAGGCAGCCTTTTCCGCCGCTTCGGCGGCTATCCCCCATTTCGGAAAGGGGCGCCGGTCGGAATCCCGAAAGCTCTCGATCAGCTCCCGGATCCGGCTCTGCCGCCGCAGCAATCGCTCCACCAAAGCCTCCATCTCGCTCTGGTCGCCACCGTACCACTCCGGCGGAACTTCGCCGGCCGCCGCCCAGACCGTCTCGGCCGGCATCTTCTCGAGCCGCGTCAGCCACGGCTCAAAAGAGTTCCACTCGCTTATTCCCTGGTAAACATCGTTGCGGTAATAAACGCCGCGCAGAGGTGAATCCTCAAAGCGCCACTCCCCGGCATGAAAGCAGTAGCCGAAGTCAATGAAGACCGCCTTGTAGCGCCGCTCCCGCTGCCGCCGGACAAAGACCGCCTGCCGGCCGTTGGCGTTGGCCGTCCACTTATCGAGCGCCAGAATGCCGGCGAACTCGGTGAGATTTTTCACCTCGGCCATCTGCTCTTCGGGCAGGTAATCCACCACCTGGCCCGGCATCAGTCCGCCGGCAAAGCGCGATCCGAATTGCAGGCCCGGACGGCAGCGCTCCCGCCGCTGGCCCCAGTCGATCTCCAGCTCCGGGGTATTTTCCACCAGCCAGGGCGAAACCTCGACCAGATCGGTATCCGGCACCGAGAGCCCGGCGGCCGTGGCCAGCCGCGAGGCCAGCAGCTCGTTGGCCAGCACCCGCGTGTGTTGCGGATTGTTCTGAAATTTGACGACGTAGATCTGGCCGTCGGCGCCCAGCATCAACTGGCCTTGCGCTCCGCCCCGCATGCGCCGGATCTGCTGCACCGCCAGAACCGCCACTCCGCCTCCCGACCGATGCTCACAAGCATTCTAAATGCAGTTGTCAGTTTTCAGTTAACAGTTATCAGTCGTCAGTTGTCAGTTATTTTCCCAACTTTCGTCTTGGTTCCCGGGAATCGAGGCTGAAAGCTGAAGGCTGAGAGCTGTCAGTTATCAGTTGTCAGCTATCAGTTATTTTCCTAACTTTCGTTTTGGCTCCCCGGAATCGAAGCTGATAACTGACAACTGACGACTGACGCGCTGCGCGGCGACCGCGCAAATACCGTAAAATAGATGAAAATCGCTGTTTCCGCCCAGTTGCTCAAGAAAGCGGAAGCGTGAAAATGCCTCTTTCATGACGACAAGTTCCCATCCAAATCGTTTTTTTCTGACTACGCCGATCTACTACGTCAATGCGCGGCCGCATCTGGGCCACGCCTATTCGACGATCGTCTGCGACGCCATTGCGCTGCGCAAACGCGCTCTCGGCATCGACACATGGTTCCTTACCGGCACCGACGAGCACGGCCAAAAGATCGAGCGCTCGGCGGAAAAGGCTGGCTGCCAGCCGCAAGATTTCGCCGACGCCCTCAGTGCCGAGTTTCGCGGCTTGTGGCGGCAGTTGGGCATCTCCAACGACGACTACATCCGCACCACCGAGGAGCGGCACAAGCGCGGCCTGCAAAAACTCTTCGTCGCGCTGCGCGATCGCGGCTACATCTACAAGGGCTATTACACCGGCCAGTACTGCGTCTCCGACGAGCTCTATGTCGACGGCGCGCCGGGAGCGATCTGCCCCGACTGCGGCCGCGTGACCGAAACCGTCAGCGAAGAAAATTACTTCTTCAAGCTCTCGGCCTTCGAGCGCAAGCTGCTGGAGTTCTACGAGGCCCATCCCGACTTTATGGGGCCGGAATCGACGCGCCGCGAGGTGATTTCCTTTGTCCGCGGCGGCCTGAAGGATCTGTCGGTCAGCCGCACCAGCTTCTCCTGGGGCGTTCCCGTTCCCGGTGACGAAAAGCACGTGATCTACGTCTGGCTCGACGCGCTGGCCAATTACATGACCGCGCTCGGCTACGGCTCCGACGACCCTGAAGACCAGGCCCGCTTTGAAAAATTCTGGCCCGCCGACCTGCACCTGATCGGCAAAGAGATCAGCCGCTTCCATTGCGTCTACTGGCCGGCCTTTTTGATGGCCGCCGGCCTGCCGCTGCCGCGCCGCGTGCGCGCCAATGGCTGGCTGCTCTTTGACCAGGGAAAAATGTCCAAGTCGCGCGGCAACATCGTCCGCGCTGAAACGGTTCACACGGTTTTAGGTTCTGATGCGCTGCGGTACTTTCTGCTGCGCGAAATCCCCTTCGGCCAGGACGGCAACTTTTCTTTTGACGCATTGGTGCAGCGCTACAACGCGGACCTGGCCAACGGCTACGGCAATCTGGTTAGCCGCGTGGTCAACATGGTGCACAAATACTTTGGCGGTGCGATGCCAGAAGCGGGCGCGGAAACGCCGGCAGAGACGGCTCTGCGCGCCAGCGCCGAAAAGGCCATCGCCGACTTCGGCCCGGCCTTCGACGAGCTGAACTTCTCCGAAGCGCTGAAGTCCGTCTGGAGCCTGGTGGCCGAGGCCGATGGTTATTTGACCGCCAACGCGCCGTGGAAAAAGCCCGCCGAACGCAGCGAGGCCGAGCAAACGAAGTTGCAGGCCCGCGTGCTGGCTACGGCCGCCGAGGCCATTCGCATCGTCACCGCATTGGCTTATCCCATTGTGCCCGAGGCTGCCGCCAAGGTTTGGCGGCAACTGGGGCAGGGCGAGATTGCCGAAGCGGCAAAACTGGGATTTTTAAGTAACCTCGCGTGGGGCGGGTTGAAGGCGGGCACCAAATTTGGCGAGCCCGCGCCGCTTTTTCCCCGCGCGGAAAAGGACACAGCCGAGCGTATGCAGAAGATCGAAGAAGAGAACAGCAAATCAGCCATCGAAGCCGCGGCCAAGCAGTCCGCCGCGAGCGCAACACCTGCCGCGGCGCAACCTGAAAAGCCCGCCGCAGCCGTCGTGGCGGAGCAGCCAAAGACCGCCTCATCGCCGACGATTACCATTGACGACTTCGCCAAGGTCGATCTGCGCGTGGCGCAAATTCTGGTTGCCGAGCGCATTCCGAAGGCCGACAAGCTGCTGCGTCTGGAGGTCGATCTGGGCTACGAAAAACGGCAGATTCTGGCCGGCATCGCGCAGTATTACGAACCGGAAAAGCTGATCGGGCGCAAGATCGTAATCGTCGCCAACTTGGCGCCGCGCAAGATGCGTGGTTTTGAATCGAATGGAATGCTGCTGGCGGCCTCGCTTGAGGGCGGCTCGCCGGCGCTGGCCGGATTTCTGGAAGAGGTTCCGCTGGGCGCGCGGCTCAAGTAGCGTCGCTGGCGGATTATTGTTGAAAGATTTGGTGCGGAAGGCGGGACTTGAACCCGCAAGCCTTTTGGGCGCTAGCTCCTAAGGCTAGTGTGTTTGCCATTTCACCACTCCCGCACTTGCGCCGGAACGCCGAGGCGTTCTGGCTTGTTTTCAGTCTAGCGGCAAATCGCCGCGCGATGCAATCTTCGTAACCAACAGAAAGGGCCTCCGCCGTGGCGGAGGCCCTTTTCTTGTTCAGCAATCAGTAAACTACTTTTTGTTTGCCTTGACTCCCGCCGCCTGCTGCAGGATGCCGGCGACCTCGGCGGCATAGGGACCGTTCGGAGAGAGCTCCAGGTACTTCTGGTAGGCGGCAGTGCACTCGGCCGGCAGCACGATGCGGTTGGTCTTGGGCTCGACCGTCGCGTTCTGCACCAAACCCTGTCCCTTGATGTAGTAGAGAATCGCATTGGTGGGATCGATCTTGATCGCCTCGTCGGCCGCGGCCACCTGGGCGGGGCCATTATTTTCCTGGAAGAAGATAATGGCTTCGTTGCGCAGGTGCAGCCCCGCATTGCTCGGATCGGCCTTGGCGGCGGCGTCGAAGGCCGCGCTGGCCTCGGGAACCTTGCCCGTACGCGCATAGACTTCGCCCAATCCGGCATTGGCCAAACCGACTACCTGCGGCCGCGGCTTTTTGGCGGCGGTCTCCAGATCGATGGCTTTTTTGTACGAGGTAATCGCGTCATCGTACTGCTTCAAGCCACCCTGGCCAAAGCCCAGGTTCGACCACAGCAGCGCTTCATCGGGCTTGACCGCAATATCTTTCTGCATCAGGTTTTCGACGTCGGTGTACTTCGCGGCCTTGATCTCGGCTGCCTTGGCGAAAATTTCCGCCTTGGTCGCCTTTCCGCCCAGCGCCTGGATGGCGGTCGAGTTCGCGCTGTCGATGTCCTTCTTGTCCGCGGTAACGGCCTTCAGATCGGCGTTAAGGTTGTTGATGACCGAATTGGCCTTCAACGCTTCGGCGTTGATCTTTTTCAGCTCTTCCAACTGCTTTTTCTCTTCGGGCGACATCTTCTCGATATAATCGGCGCGCGACATATCGAGATTCTGCTCCAAATCCTGGCCGGCGACTACCTTGACGCCGCGGATCGAGTCGACCATCTTGCCCACCGGCGTGTCCGGCGCGCGGTAGACCACCATGTAGGTTCCCTGCGGCGCTTCGCCGGCGTACTCGCCGTTGGCGTTCACCGGGAAGGGAAACTTCAGCGTGGCTCCGCCGTCAGTAGAAAGGCTCACCGTGCCATTGCTTTGCGCCTGACCGGTGGGGTTGATGACGCGGCCGTGAATCTTGCCTGTGTTGGTGGCTTGCGCAAGCGCTTGCATCGGTGTCATCGAGCATGCCAGCAGGCCCACCGCGGCGGCGAGGCCCAGCCATAGTGAAAAAGTGCGTTTCATCTAGAGTCTCCTTGGGAGCGGCGGGAAGCATCTTGCCCGCGGGCTCAAAAATTCAAATTCTCTCGGCCGGCCGCAGATAGGCGTAAAGACTATGCGTGGCGAAGCTTTGACCTACAGGCATCGGCGACGTGGTTTTCTTGTCAGCCCACACGCTGACACAGCCCCGCGTATAGACCGGAGCCCATTCCACAGAGCGCATTTACCTCAAAACCACGTTAAATCCAATCCACTGCGCAATACAAGTTGTCTTTAAGTTGTCTTTTGCGCAGTTATCGCCAGGCACAACCTCAACTATCGTCCCATTTTTCAGGACGAAGCGGTCGGAAGAGAAATTGCCTGCTGAATCGCAAAGCTATTTGCCGTTCGAATCCTTATCGTAGTGTGCCCGATAAAGCGCAGGTGTGGCCTGCGTCACACACTAAAATAAAACTATGGGAACCCTGATCCGCCGCGCTACACCCGCCGACGCCCCGCAAATTCTTGCCTTTATCCGTGCTTTGGCGGCTTACGAGCGCGCCCCCGAGGCTGCCGTTGCCACCGAAGAGGATCTGCTGCGCGATGGCTTTGGTCCCCGCCCTTTCTTCGATTGCCTGATCGCCGAGCATGACGGCCGTCCCGCCGGTTTCGCTCTATTTTTTTACAACTACTCCACCTGGAGAGGACGGCCCGGCATCTATCTCGAAGATCTCTTCGTGTTGCCCGAGCTGCGCGGCAAGGGCATCGGCAAGGCTCTGCTGCAACGGGTAGCGGCTGTCGCCCTTGAGCAGGGCTGCCAGCGCCTCCAGTGGCAGGTTCTCGACTGGAACACTCCGGCGATCGACTTTTATCGCGCCATGGGCGGCGAGTTTCTCGACGAGTGGCGCAACGTGCGCGTCAGCGGCGAGGCCATTGCCCGGCTGGCCCAAACGGAGGTCGCACAGTGAAGATTCGCGTGATCGGCGGCGGACTGGCCGGCTCCGAGGCGGCGCTGACCGCCGCGCGGCTCGGCTGCCAGGTTGACCTTTACGAAATGCGCGCTTTGGTCGACGGCCAGCCGCGTCTCACTCCCGCCCACCAGAGCACAGATTTCGGCGAGCTGGTCTGCTCCAACTCGCTTAAAAGCGAGTCGCCGAATACCGCGCCCTGGCTGCTCAAGCAGGAAATGCGCCACGGTGGCTCCGCTCTTTTACGCATTGCCGATGAGACGGCGGTGCCGGCCGGCCACGCCTTGGCCGTCGATCGCGTCGAGTTTTCGCGCCGCATCACCGAGGCCATCGCCATCCAGCCGCAGATTCGCGTCTTCCGCGAAGAGGTCACGAGCCTCGAGGTGCCCGACGACGAAACCGCGCTGACCATCGTCGCCTCCGGTCCGCTTACCTCCGAAACCTTGAGCCGCGAAATCGCGCGACTGACCGGCGCGGAACATCTGGCTTTTTACGATTCCATTTCGCCGATCGTCGATGCCGGCTCCATCAACATGGAGAGCGTTTACTTTGCCGCACGTTGGGACAAGGGCACAGCCGACTACATCAACTGCCCCATGGATCGCGCCGAGTACGACCGTTTTTACGACGCGCTGCTCGCCGCCGAGTCTGCCGAAACGCGCGACTGGGAAAACTGCTCCTACTTTGAAGGCTGCCTGCCCATCGAGGTGCTGGCCAGCCGCGGTCGCGACACGCTGCGCTTCGGCCCGATGAAGCCCGTCGGCTTGCGCGATCCCCGCACCGGCAAAACTCCCTGGGCCGTGGTGCAGTTGCGCAAAGAAAATCTCCGCGCCGATAGCTACAATCTCGTCGGTTTTCAGAACCACCTCAAATTCGGCGAGCAGGCGCGAGTTCTGCGTCTGATTCCCGGCCTAGAAGATGCCCGCTTTCTGCGCTATGGCCAGATCCATCGCAACACTTATCTTTGCGCGCCGGTTCTGCTCGACGAACTGCTGCGATTGAAGGCGCGGCCGGCGATTCTTTTCGCCGGCCAGATCTGCGGCATCGAGGGCTATACCGAATCGATCGCCACCGGGCTGCTGGCCGGCATCTACGCATCGGTTCTGGCGCGCGGCAGCCAGCCTGCGCCGATTCCTCGCGCCTCGGCTCTCGGCTCGCTCATCCACTACATCACTCATGCCGAGGTAAAACACTTTCAGCCCGCCAACATCACCTTCGACCTGCTGGAGCCGCTCGAAGAAGAACTGCGCAAAAAAATCCGCGACAAAAAAGAGCGCCATCGCATTCAGTGCGAACGCTCGCTGGCGGCCTTCGACGCCTGGCTGGAGACAACAAAAATCATCGCGCCTGAAAGCTGACCGCGCACGAAAAATGCTCGCTCGCGACGCGGGCGTAGTAATTTTCTGGAACCGTGGTAGTATTTATTACTACTGAGGCGCTCCTTATGCCTACTATCGAAAAACTGAGCATCGCGCTGCCCGCCGAGATGGCGGCGCTGGTTCGCCACGCCGTTGATGCGGGAGAGTATTCCTCCAACAGCGAGGTGGTGCGTGACGCTCTTCGCGACTGGACGCACAAGCGCAACCTGCGCGAGCAAAGCCTTTCGGGGCTTCGCAAGCAATGGCAAGAAGCCGTCGCCGACGATTCGGAAGGGCTCGATCCAGAGCCGGTCTTCGAGCGGCTTGAGAGCAAATACAACGGCCTGGCCAAAGCGACGGGACGGTAATGCGGCTGCGCTTATCGCCCTGCGTGCCGGACGATCTTGAAGCGATAGCCGAATACATTGCGCAAGACAGTCCGCGCCACGCCGTGCAAATGCTTCGCTTGCTTCGTGCGCGAATGAAGGCAATCGCCAAACAACCGGAGATCTATCGGCTACGGCCAGAACTCGGCGCGGAAGCGCGGCTGGCCACTGTGGGCAATTACGTGATTCTTTTCCGTATCCGCCAGAATGCGGTTCGAATTGAACGGGTCATACATGGCAGCCGTAATCTGCTTTTGATTTTGGAAGAGGCCGAAGGCTAGAGCTGTAAAGTGTGAAGTTTTTTCCAACCCACCTTAGCCCTCCGCTGCGGCGGACGGTGAAGGTGGGGCCCGCATATTTCCATTTGGCTTTACTCCGCCGCCGGCAACTGCTCGATCAGCCTTCTCCAGGTTTTTTGATTTTTGCGGAAGCTCTTTTTCAGGTCTTCGAGAATGCGCAAAAAATCGGCGTTGGTGTGCAGATTGTTCCAGGCCGGATTTTTCTGGAACCAGGGATAGTTTTCGTTGCCGAGATAGATGGCGCGGCGCAGCCAGTGCAAAGCCTCGCTCGAGTCGCCCTCGACGGCGAAGTAGGTGGCCAGCCGGTAGGCCATTTCGCTGTCGGCCTCGGCGGCGGCCAGGGTGTCGTCTTCAAGCAATTCGGCGGCGCGCTCGCGATTGCCGGCCTGCACGTAGCAGATGGCCAGCGTGGGCACGGCGATGCGCATGGAAGCGTCGTCGGCGATGACCTTTTCGAGCATCTCGATGGCCGCGTCCAGGTGGCCCAGACGCATCTGCTGATAGCCGGCCGAGGTGCGCAGCAGCGGATGGCGCGGCTCGAGCGCCAGGCCTTTGTCCAGCTCGTCGCCGGCCAGCTCCAATTGATTTTGATAGTGGTAGACGCGGGCGCGGTGGTTGTAAAGAATCGCGGCGTTGGCCGGATTGAGCTTGAGGGCGCGGCTGAACTCGTCGAGGGCCTCGTCGTACATGCCGTCGGCGCGCAGGGCCAGGCCGGCGACCATGCGCACGTTCCAGTCGTTGGCGGCGCGGGTCAGCAGCCCGGCGATGCCGTGACGCGCCGACTCTTTTTCGCCGCGCGAAAGCAGCATGTAGACGCGATAGAGATCGGCCTCGGTCGAGCCGGGATCGAGCTTGAGCGCTTCTTCAAAGGCGCGGCGGGCGCGCATTAAATGGATCTGCCCGCCGAAACCGTGGCGCGCGTATTGCAGCTCGGCGATGCCCAGCCCGCTCCAGCCGGGCGCGAACTTGGGATCGGCCGCCGCGACGCCGGTGAAGAGCGAGTGCGCGCGATCCAGGTCAGCGCGCGAGCCGGTGCGCACCATGAACGAACTGAGCAGCGCACGGGCCTGCAAGTATTTTTCGCTCACCGATTCGGGCAACGATTCTTCGTGCGGCACGGCGCTGTTCTTCTGTCCGGCGTGGGCGGGTTCACCATGGTCGGTTGAGCCCGAGCCTTGCAGCGTGGCGAAAACTTCATTCGAGATTTCAGTCTGCACGGCGATCAGATCGAGCGAGGCGACGCGAATTGAGCCGCCGGTGCGCACGCTCTGCGAAGAGACGTCGAGCAGTTGCCAGTTCAGGTCGAATCCCGTTTCAGAGCGCACGAAGTTACCGGCCAGAACGAACTTGACCAGCAGCTTTTGACCCACCGCCAACGGGTCCATCTGCGCGACGGGCAGCGGCATCAGCGCGCTCGAAGGGCGCACCACCAGCGAGGGAATCCGCGCCAGCCGCGCCGCGATGGCATCGGCCAGGGCGAAGCCGTAGAGCGGCGCGGCATCGGCCACGCCCAGATTGGAGAAGGGCAGCACCACCAGCGAATTCTGCTCGTCGCGCTCGCCCGCCGACTCGCGAAAGCGCTCGGCCAACATCGAGAGCAGGCCCGTCGCGCGTTTTTCCGCGGCCTTGCCCGTGGTCGGAGCATTGGTCTGCGCGCCGACGGGCAGCACGCTGGCGTCGAGTTGCCGCGTCTTCATGATCGTCCGCAGCCCTTCGCGCACATCGGCGGCCGAAGCCGTGCGCTCGCCGGGATTTTTCTCCAGGCAGGCGGCGATTACGCTCTTCAGCTCCGGCGCAATGCCGGGCACAATCTCGCTCAGATCCTGCGGCTCCTGGAACTGAATGGCGCGGATCGCCTGAAAATCTTCGGCGTCGGGCGGTGAAAAAGGATGCCGGCCGCTGGCCAGCTCATAAAGAAGCACGCCCAGCGCCCACACATCGGACTGCACGCTGGAGTGGCCGGTGACGAACTGCTCCGGCGCCATGTAGCGGATGGTTCCGCCGCGCGCCGTGTAGGTGGCCGCGGCCGTAGCGTCTTTGGCCAGCGCCGGCTTGGCCGGATCGAAGCGCGCGTCTTCCGGCGCCAATCGCCGCGCCAGGCCGAAGTCCAGAATTTTTACCAGGCCGCCGTCGGTCAGCATCACGTTTTGCGGCTTCAGGTCGCGGTGAAAAATGCCCAGCGCATGCGCCGCCTGCAAGCCGTCGGCGATCTGGATGCCGACCGAAAGCACCAGTTGCAAGGTGGCCGGCCCGCGCTCGATCAGCTTGTCGAGCGACTGACCGGGCACGTACTGCATGATGATATAAACTTCGTCGCCGCTCTCGCCGACTTCGTAAATGGCGCAGACATTCGGGTGTTCGATGGCCGAAGCCATGCGCGCCTCGCGCAGCACAGTCGAACGCATCTGTTCGACGGTCAGCAACCCGGTGTGCAACATTTTGAGCACCACCGGCCGCTGCAGCAGCGTGTCGTTGGCCAGATACACAACGCCACTGCCGCCGGAGCCCAGCCGGCGCAAAATTTCGTAATGTGCGATTGTCTTGCGCTTCATGCTTTTCCTAGTTTAACGGTGACCAGATAAAAATACGCTAAATACGTGACGTTGCGCACGATCTTAAAGTTAGGCGCGGAAATCTGTTAACGTCTGTAGTGAGCATGAACGGCGTTTCTGGACTCGTGGTGGGCATCCGGGGCCCCGTTGCCCGGAGCTGGGTGAAAAGCTGCCGGCGCAGAGTGAATCTTCCGCAAACGGCGCTGTCGCTGGCTTTGGCCGCGGCGCTCGTTCTGCCTTTCCCGTTGCTCGCGGCCCAGCAAGCGTCGCAGCAGCCCGCGCCACAGCAGCCCGCCGGCGTCGGCACGCAACTGCAAACCGGCACATCGAGCGGTCTGGAAGCCGACGAGCGGCTGCGGAATCTTCTCGCCGACCACCAGTACAAGCGCCTCGCCGCCGAACTCGACAAACTGCCCGCTGACGAAGCGCGGTTTTATCGCGGCATTCTGGCCAATCGCTCGAATGACCTCAAACAATCCATCGAAATGCTGGAGCCGCTTGCCGATCGCGTGGCCTCGAGCGGCGACACCGAGCATGAAAAGCTGCTGCGCAAGGCGCTGGCCGAGGATTATCTACGCCTGGGCGACTGGGCCAAGGCCGCGCAGGCCTACCAGAAGCTCGACGAGCGGCTGCACGCCAAGCTCTCGGCCGACGAGCGGGACGAGATCGAGATGCCGCTGAAGATGCTGCCGCTGGCCAAGGACAATCCGCCAATAAGCGTCGAGGCCTGCGATCCCTTTGTGCTGCCGGTCAGCACCAATCCGCTGGATCTCATCGATGTGCCGGTTTTTGTGGACGCGCGCTCGCGCACATGGATGCTGGACCCGACCGCGCCTTTTAATTTGATCGCGCGCTCGACGGCCCGCGAGGTGGGCTTGAAGATTTCGGAAGAAACCGCGACCATCCGTACACTTACCGGGCGGCCGATTCAGGTGCACTCCACCGTGATTCCGCGCTTCACCCTCGGCGGGCAGCTCACCTTCCGCAACGTTACAGCTTTTGTCTACGACGACGCGGACTACTACTTTCGCCGTACCGGCTACCAGGTCGAAGGCGTGCTTGGCCTGCCGGCGCTGATGGGCTTTGGCAGCCTTACCGTCTCCTCCAATTCAACCATCGCGATTCACCCGGCCAAGCAGCTCGATCCCCATGCCAAAGACGACCGGCTCAGCTCGGGCGCGCCCTTTTATCTTGACGGCGATCAGGTTATCGTCACGTTGGGGCGCGTGCGTGGCCCCGACGACGCAGCACCGCAAGAGGCCAACGAGGACGAGCGCAACTTCGTCATCGACGCCGGCGGCCAGTTGAGCTACCTCACCTCGCGCTACTACGAGGAGCACGCCGCAGAATTTATAGGCTTGCAATCGGAGACTTATTCGCCGCCCGGCCAGCCCTCGGCGCCGCAACTGGCCTACGTTGCCGAGACGGTGCCGCTGGCCATTGGCTCGACGGCGATCAATCTGCACTATCTGCGCGTGCTGACGCAGCCGCTCGACGCCGCGGCGCTTGAAGATGTCTACGGCGTGCTCGGCGTCGACGCGCTCGGCCAGCTCAAAAGCTACACCTTCGATTACCGCACCATGCGCTTTACCGCCAGGGCCGAGTAAAACGCCGCCAGCGCGCCGCGCCATATACTCTATTTCTGGAGTCTTTTTACCTCTGGCATAAAACGTTTTCCCGCCGCAACCCCAAAGACTCATGAGGAATGGCTATGTTACTTGAATCGCTTCGCAAAGAAGTTCTTCGCGCCAATCAGGAAATTTCGCGCCGCGGACTGGCGCCGCATACCTTCGGCAACGCCAGCGGCATTGACCGCTCCGGTTCGCAGCCGTTGATCGTCATCAAGCCCAGCGGCGTCGATTACGCCACCATGAAGCCGGAAGATCTGGTCGTTACCGATCTTGACGGCAAGATCGTCGAGGGCTCGCTGAATCCGTCGAGCGATCTGGACACGCACACGCTGCTTTATCGCGAGTTTCCGCAAATCGGCGGCATTGTGCATACGCACTCGGAGTTTGCCACTTCGTGGGCGCAGGCCGGCCGCGCTATTCCCTGCCTTGGCACCACGCACGCCGACTACTTCCACGGCCCGGTTCCCGTTACACGGCCGCTGACCGAGACCGAAGTCACCGAGGCCTACGTGCGCAACACCGGCGCGGTTATCGCCCAGCACTTTCACACGCAAAATCTCGATCCGGTCGCCGTTCCCGGCGCGCTGGTTGCAGGACATGCGCCATTTGTGTGGGGCAAGAACGCCATGGAAGCCGTGGAACACGCCGACGTGCTCGAGTACATTGCGCGGATGGCCTTCCGCAGCATATTGCTCGGCGCATCGGAAGCCGGCATACCGTCTTACGTGCTGGAACACCACTACCTGCGCAAGCACGGCCCCCACGCCAGCTACGGCCAGCGGTAGAGCTTTTTCACAATAATTGACTTGCACCCCACCCTAGCCGCGAGAAACAAGAACGCGGCTAGGGTGGGGCACCCATATTTCCATTACATTTTCACTACATTATCGGTAAAAATGCTCCAGCTATAGCAGCTCGTAGCCGGCGAACCAGTAGCCGATCTCGTAGGCCGCCGTCTCTTCGGCATCGGAGCCGTGGATGGCATTGTGCTCGATCGAGGTGGCGAACTTCTTGCGGATCGTTCCCTCCGCGGCCTTGGCCGGGTCGGTGGCGCCCATCAGCTTGCGCAGGTCGGCGATAGCGTTTTCCTTTTCCAGAACCATCAAAATCAGCGGCCCCGAAGACATGAAGTCGGTCAAGCTGCCGAAAAACGGCTTGCTGCGGTGCACGGCATAAAAGCCCTCCGCCTCGTGCTTGGAGATGGTTTGCTTTTTGATGGCGACGATGCCGAAGCCAGCTTTGGCGATCTCCGACAGAATGGTCCCGGCCAATCCGCTGCGGACCGCGTCAGGTTTGATGATGCTAAAAGTGCGTTGCGGCATGAAGTAGCTCCTTAATCAATCGATTTTTCCACACTTATTGTAGCCGAGCGCGCGAGCTCTTCCCTTGTAGCAGCGCGTGCGGGCGTTTCCCCATCCTCCGCGTCGCGAGGTCGCATTTAACAGATTTTTAATCAGTAGTTTAAGCTCATATTCGCGCGCCTTGAAGGACTGCATCCAGCCTTTGGCGAGGAGGTTTTATCGCGCAAAGTTACATTGGTAACCTTGCCGGTGGTGTAACCCTCGATCCCACAAAAGGCGTATCGGTAAGCAGCGTTTTTCTGTCCGCAACACGCTCGTTTTCTGCTAAAAATAATGGGTGCACGAAAGTGCGCAGGGCCCCGGTCTCTAGCATTCGGTTACCAATGTTCGTTTTGAAGGATTACTGACAATGCTTATTGCTCTACAAGTTTTGACCGTGACTGCCATTGCGACTTATCTGTTTTGTTGGCGCAAAAGCGCCCACGCGCGTAATGCGCAGACATGGGCAACATTGCTTGCCAGGCTGCGCCCCGAGTGGAGCGCGCGCGAGTTGAGCGACCACTTTCTTTGGCAGGAAGGCCTGAGCGCCACGCCAGAAGATGCCTGGCGGCGCATGGAGGGGCCGAAGGGCTTGTGGGTGATCTACCAGAATGCGCGAGTCATGATCGAAATGGCAGACTACGCGCAGCGCAACTGCGAGGGCGTTGACCGGCTGTTGGTGGAGACCCTGCGCAGCGACGCCATGCAGATTCGCGTTTGCGTGCTGACGGCTCTGGCCCAATATGCGCTTATGCAAGCCAGTGAAGGCGTGCGCGTGAACGCATATCGCGCCGCAGCTTTGTATACGGGAATGGCTGCGCGGATGACGCAACTGTTGCAAACCAACGCAGCTACGCTGGTGCCCGACTTCGTGGCGGCCATGTAACCGCCAATTCATCCAGGGACAGGATCCCCGGCTTCGGCCGGGGTTTCTTTTGCCCATGTAGTCAGAAGAAATCAGGCTGGCATTGCCGCCAGAAACTGGCCGATGCGTGTGTACTCTTCTTCGCTGAGCCGAAACTTGAGTGCCGCCGCGGTTTCTTCCACCTGCCGCGCGCTGCGTCCGCCGACAATCGCCGCCGTAATGGCAGGATGATGCAACGTCCAGGCCACGGCTACCACGCCCGGTGTAACGCCGTGAGCCGCGCCAATCTCACGCAGTAGTTCGACCAGTTTCAGATTGCGGCTCAAACGCGGCTCGTTGAATTCGGCCGCCTTGCGCCGCCAGTCGTCGGCCGGCAGCGAGGCCACGCGCGCCGCGCTCATTTTGCCCGTCAGCAGCCCCGAGACCATCGGCGAATAGTTGATGACGCCGATGCCGTTGGCCTGCGCAAAGGGCAGAATTTCCGCTTCCACCTCGCGGCGCAGCATCGAATACGGCGGCTGCAGGCTGGTGATGGGGGCGATTTTTTGCGCGCGTCGCATCTGCGCGACGGAAAAATTCGAAACCCCGATCCAGCGCAGCTTGCCCTGCTCGCGCAGTTTGGCCAGCGCCTCCCAGCCCTCTTCGACTTCGGAGTCGGGATTGGGCCAGTGTATCTGGTAAAGATCGATTTGCTCGACGCCCAGCCGCCGCAATGAGTTCTCGACCTCTTCGGCCAGCGAGCCGGCCTTGAGCGAACTGTAGATCGAGCGGTCCTCATGCCAGCGCATGGAGCACTTGGTAAAGATGTAGGGCTTGTGCGTGGTCGATTTCAGCGCGCGGCCAACCACCTCTTCCGAGTGGCCCAGGCCGTAGATGGCCGCCGTGTCGATCCAGTTGACGCCAAGATCGAGCGCGCGATCGATGGCGGCGATTGAGTCGGAATCCTCCTGGTGGCCCCAGGAAAATTGCCAGTCGCCGCCGCCAACAGCCCATGCGCCGAAGCCGATGGCGGTGATGCGGAGGTCGGAGTTGCCGAGAGTGCGTAATGCGGACGAAGCGGATTCAGTCATGACATTCAAATAGATGCGCGGCAACGGCGCGGCGTTGCAATGCTTTGCGAAAGTGTTCTGGAGGGGGCGATATAGTTTTAACAGTATGCCAACGCTCGCATCGACTCCATCTTCTGCCGTCACCAGCCTTCCCGCCCTACCCGCATCGAGAAGGTTCTTTCGCCGCGTAAGAAGCGCGATTCTGCAATTCGAGCCGCTCTATCGTTTCAGCCTCAAATGGAGATTTGGGGCCGGCCGGCTTGCGGCCGAGCCTGCCGCTACGCTCGAGCTGCCCAATCGCGTACTGCAGAGCCGTGCCGAGTGGCAGTGGGCGGCGCGGCGGGCTCGCGCACGGCGCGTGCCGCGGCATCGCGCAGAAGAAAAAAACTGGGACCATCTGGCCGCCGTTGACGCCGTTATCGCCACCACGCCTCGCTCGGCGCGCATTCTCGACGCCGGCGCGGAGTTTTACAGTAACGTGTTGCCGGCGCTCTTTGTCTACGGCTATAGCGAACTCTACGGCATGAATCTTGCTTATGCCGATCCGGCGCGACGTGGGCCGATCCGCTACCTGCCCGGCGATATAACCAAGACCGGCTTCGCCGACGGCTACTTCGATGCCATTACCTGCATGAGTGTCATCGAGCACGGCGTGCCGCTCAAGGCTTACTTCCGCGAGATGTTTCGCCTGTTGAAGCCCGGCGGAATTTTGATTACCTCGACCGACTATTACCCCGAGCCCATCGACACGGGCAACCTGAGCGCGTACGACACGCCGATTAAAGTTTTTTCAAAACAGGATGCCCAGGAAATGATCGCGCTGGCCGAAGGGTGCGGCCTTCAGACGACCGGAGAGATTCAATGGGAGTGCGCCGAGCGGCCTGTCCGTTGGGAAAACTATCAGCTCGATTTCACTTTCTTGATCTTCACTTTGCGTAAACCGGCATAGGCGCGGGAGACGCAAGCGAAGCCTGAGATCAAGCCGCAGCGCGTGGGGCGTGAGACGCCTATCCTATGAAGCCTTGGCGATCTTCTTTTCCGTCGGGAACGGGTTGACGCGGTTCTTTTCCGTGAGAAAGCGGGCTACGGCCTCATCGTCGTTGGGATCGTACGGACCGTCGTTGGGATCGTTGGCGTCGTAGGGGATGGGCGCATCCGTGGCAATATCTCTGCGGACGCGGTCCCAATCGGTTTTACTTGGCTGGCCGGAGATTGTCATAGCTTCGCCTTTCTTTCCGCGAAGCCCTGCGGAAGGAAATGATGCGTATATTGTATTCCCGAAGGGTATAAACGAGGGCAAGAACGATTCCGTTCAATTCGACCATCGCTATATCCAGCCAGCGCAGCTCGCCGCGACCCAAAATTGCAAAGGTGATTTTGTTTGGGTTCTCGTAAACGAGATCGGCATCGTCGAAGTCGAGCCCATGCTTGCGTAGGTTCGCTTCGCGCTTTGCCTCATCCCATTCGTACACGGACCGATTCTATGCTCAAATTGGAGTTGGACGCGAGTATAGGATATGCAAATATCGGGCACTCCCGGAGCAACGGAGTTTTCTGCGCGCTTGTGGTACCCAACACAACGAGACGCTGAGCAGATATAAGTCTGCCGGTTAGTTCAAGAAAAACGTCCGATAGAGCGTATCGCGCTGCACGGGCTTAAAGCCGGCGTCGGCGATGATGCGGCGCAACTCCGCTACTGTGGTGTGGTTCGATGTGCCGGCGGCTTTGACTACATTTTCTTCGAGCATCACCGAGCCCACGTCGTTGGCGCCGAAGTGCAGGCTTAGTTCCAAAACCTTCAAGCCTTGCGTCACCCAACTGCCCTGCACGTTTTCAATGTTATCGAGATAAAGCCGCGAAATCGCCAGCAGTTTCAGGTATTCGACTGAAGTCGCTTCTTCCCAGCCGCGGCCGCCCAGAGCGGTGTTATGCGGCTGAAAGCTCCAGGGGATGAAGGCCGTGAAGCCGCCGGTCTCCTCCTGCAGGCGGCGGACGGCTTCAAAGTGGTTGACGCGCTGCTCGTATGTTTCGCCCACGCCGAACATCATCGTGGCCGTGGTGAGCATGCCTATCTGGTGCGCCATGCGATGCACACTGAGCCAATTCTCTGTGGAGCACTTGAGCCGCGCCACGCGCCGACGCACATCGTCGTCCAGAATTTCCGCGCCGCCACCGGGAATCGAGTCGAGGCCCGCGTCGCGCAGCCGCAGCAACGTGGTGCGCAGGTCGAGTTCGGAATATTTTGCTATGGCTAGCACTTCGGAGGCCGTGAGGCAATGCAGCCAGACTTGCGGAAAGCGCTGCTTGATGCCGCTGAAGAGTCGCTCGAACCAATCGATCTTCAATTCGGGATGCACGCCACCCTGCATCAGAATGCCGGTGCCGCCGGCGGCGACCGTCTCGGCGATTTTTTCGTAGATGGTTTCGAAGTCGAGAATGTAGCCCTCGGCCGAGCGCGGATCGGAACTGCCCGGGCGCGGCAGCGGCCGGTAGAAGGCGCAGAAGCTACAGTATTCGGTGCAGAAATTTGTGTAGTTGATGTTGCGATCGATGATGTAGGTGACGACGCTCTCCGGGTGCAGGCGGCGGCGAACGGCATCGGCCTCGAAGCCCAGACCGATCAGGTCCGGCGAGCGAAAGTAATCGAGAGCTTGTTGGCGCGAGATCGGCATGGATTCAATTCTAGCAATATAGCGAAGCGAAATATTTTTGTCTTAAAAATGCTTTGAAGGGCACACACTGCATTTTTTGGGGCATTCTGCTCGTTTTTGTGGGGTTCGATACGGCATGGAAGGCCTGGCGTCTCTAGCCATTTTTAGAATTCGTTCAATTTCATCTTTTTCGCGAGTATTAAGAGTCGAGTTATCACTAAAAAAGAGTCGTGGAGGATTTTTGGAATACAATCGTTCTGCCAGATATTGGGCAATAATAGAAAGTTCTTTACCTGTGTTCTCAAACAAACAAAAGTGCTTGAAGGTTACAACTGGTCCACCATTTTTCTGATGGTTTTCTTTATGAGCACCGATGCCAATCCAATTCAGTTTGTAAGCGATTCCGTTTTTTACTGGTTCACTTCCCATACCGCCAACACCGATAACAGCGTCAAAATTCCAGCACCTTACTCGTCCCATGCAGCCACCTTGTCCAAACCATCCACTGCTGTCGGGGTCGCCTTGATGAGTGCGTTTGTAAATGAGAACTCGCATCTTTCTCCTCACGCTGTGAGGAGAATCATTGTGCATGATACAAACTTTGTCAATGTAAATTTATGACAATACCTTGGCCCAGTGTGCGGCTACGTCCAGACGAAGGTGGCCTTGTCTTTGTCTTTGCGCGTGCGCGAGACGGGAAAAACCTGGCCGTGCATGACGATGTAGACGCCGGGCGAAAGCAGACGGGCGGCCATCAGACTTTCGGTTAGGTTTTGCAATCCGTCGCTGCCCTCGAAACCCAGCGGCGTCATCGCGCCGGTGAGGATGATGGGCACCTTGAGCGCGGGAAAGGCGCTTTCGAGAAAGCGACCGGTCTCGACCATGGTGTCGGTGCCGTGCGAAAGAACAATCGGCGCGCCCTCGGGCAGCAGCTCGGCCACGCGGTCGCGAATTTCGGCGCGGTCGGCATCGGTCATCTCGAGGCTGTCTTTATTCATCAGGTGGAGCGAGCGAATTTCAACGTCGGGCAACCGGAGCAGGCGCAAATAGCGATCGAGCTTGGCGGCGCGATTTTCAACCACGCCGCGTTGCTCGGAGTAGACCTTCTCGATGGTGCCGCCGGTGGAGATCAAACAGATCCGTTGCATCGGCAATTTCTCCCTGCGGGCTACTTGGCGTAGCGCTTTTGGTGCCAGGCCCAGGCGGTGCGGACAATCTCGTCGAGCTGGGTGTAGCGTGGCTTCCAACCTAGTTCGCGAATGGCCTTGGCCGAGCTGGCGACGAGCACGGCAGGATCGCCTGCGCGGCGCGGGAAGCTCTCGGCCGGAATCGGATGGCCGGTAACGCGGCGGGCCGATTCGATGACTTCGCGCACGCTGAAACCGGTGCCGTTGCCCAGGTTGTAGACCAGCGGCGGCTGATTGCCTTCGCCTTTGCCCAGTGCTTCGAGAGCCAGAAGATGCGCTTCGGCAAGGTCTGAGACGTGGATGTAGTCGCGGATGCAGGTGCCGTCCGGCGTCTTGTAGTCCTCGCCGTAGATGCGGATTGACTTGCGGCGGCCCAGCGCGACGTCGAGAATCAGAGGAATCAGATGCGTTTCTGGATCGTGAGCCTCGCCGCGAGTGACGCCCGCGGGGCCTTCCGGCGCTCCGGCCACGTTAAAGTAGCGCAGCGCGGCGTAGCGCAGCCCGTGAATGCGATTCAGCCAGGCCAGCATCTGCTCGACCAGCAGTTTGGATTGCCCATAGGCGTTGGTCGGATTCAGCTTTGCCGTTTCTTCGATCGGCACCGACTCCGGCTCGCCGTAAACGGCCGCCGTCGAAGAGAAGACCAGCCGGCGCGGACCGCAGGCCACCATCGCCTCCAGCAGCGAAAGCGTCGCGGCCGTGTTGTTGCGGAAGTAGACCTCGGGCACCTTCATCGACTCGCCGGCCTCGATCAGCGCGGCAAAGTTGAGGACGCCGTCGAAAGGCTCGCCGGCATCGCGCGCATCCATAAAGATGTGCTCGATCTTCGTTCGGTCGGCCAGCTCGCCATGAATGAATTCCACCCCCGGCGGCAGCAGATCGCGCCGTCCGTGGCTGAGGTTGTCATAAACAACGGCCTTGTTTCCCCTTTCGGTCAACAAGCCCGCCACTGTTCCACCAATGTACCCAGCACCGCCCGTTATAAAGATCTTCACAGAAAAAGTTTTTCCTTTCTAAGACAGTTTAGTTTACTTTGAGCTTAGAGATGTTGCCGCGGGTCTCGACGGCCCGGCCCGGCGACCTCGGCTGGTTGCTATCCCCGGGGGGCTAACTACAAGGATTACAAGCGTTCACGCGGCGATCTATCCCTGCGCTTCAGGGTCATAAGATGCTTCAGGGGCATAAGATTAGGGGCATAATATATAGGTCGGAGCGCGAACCTTTATTTGATTCGTTGGGATAAGGTGGTTTTGTCGGCGGTGGGAGACGAGGAAACGAGACGATGGAGTATAGGCCAGGCGAGATGAGGTTCGGGTTGCTGCCGGAGCCGGAAGGGCGCGGCGGATCGTTCATGGTCAGCTGGATCGTGAACCTGACGATCCTGGGCACGCTGCTGGCGATTGGGATGACGGCGCGCCACATGGTTCAGCAACACTACGAGATGACGGCGCTGATTGCTCCCGACGAGCAGCAGAAGCCGAAAACGCCGCCGCCGCCCGAAATCAAGCTGCCGCCGCCGCCCGAAGCGCCGAAGCTGGCGATGGAAGCGCCGAAGATCGCGCTGCCCGAGCCTAAGCCCGAGCCCAAACCGGTGGAGATGGAAGCGAAGGTGAACCTGCCGGCGATGAAGGCCAGGCCGCAGATGGTGACCCTGGCGCCGCAGCCCAGGTCGGCGCTGACGGCGGCCATGCCGGCGCAAAACTCCAGCGTGAAGGCCTCGACCGCCCCGGTGCATCTGGGCCAGACCTTCGGCGTGATGCCGAACCCGAACGCGACGCGTCCGGCGACGGTGGCCTCGATCGGCAACCCCTATGGCGGGCTGAACGGACGGGTGGGCGCGCCGCACGGCGTAGTGGGCTCGACGGGAATCGGCAATGGAACCAAGTCCGGCTCGAATGCAGGCACGGTGGGCCGTGTAGCTTCGGCGGGCATTCCCGGCGCAAGCGGTACGGGCACGGCCAACCATTACGGACACGTAGCCTCGGCCGGCATTCCGGCGGCGACGCCGGCGGCAGCGGCTCCGCACCAGTACGCCGAACCGGTCGGGACCAGTTTGCAGGTGCTATCGAAGCCGCCGGTGCAGTACACCTCCGAGGCGCGGCAACTGCGTGTGCAGGGCAACGTGGTGTTGCGGGTGACCTTTACCGCATCGGGCCAGGTGATTGTGCACGGCGTGGTGCACGGGCTGGGCCACGGATTGGACGAGGAAGCCTGGCGCGTAGCCGCTCAGATTCACTTTCGTCCGGCGACGCGCAACGGCCAGCCGGTCGACACGACCACGACGATCACCATCAGCTTTCAGTTGGCGTAGCATCGGGCATGAAATGGGTTTTGTATCAGGGCACGGCTTGAGAGGCCGCGGAAAAAACCGAACCCTTAAGCCGGCAGAAGAAAAACATCCCTCGGGGCCTGAAGGCCGCGGTCATTTTATGGGGTTTAACGTACGGGCTAAAGCCCGTACCCTTCAAAACGCTCATTTTTCAGCTTGCCGCGGCGAGTTGAGCTGTGCCGCGGAATTCGCAAAAAAATACGGGGGTCTTTAGCTCCCGTGGCCATAGCGGATAAGCTGTTCGTGGAT
>Ga0182014_10000455_pt1 | contig 53833 bp, 39 predicted proteins | sample 612S2DmetaG_FD_120489 | JGI IMG/M metagenome (GOLD analysis project Ga0182014, IMG submission 120489) | Permafrost microbial communities from Stordalen Mire, Sweden - 612S2D metaG | ecosystem: Environmental > Terrestrial > Soil > Wetlands > Permafrost | place: Sweden: Stordalen | collected... | reverse complement strand
CTTTCTCGGCCAGTCAGGTAGTGCCACCGGCTTGCTACGGGAGAACTCGCCATGATCCGAGAACGGCCCATGAGTCACGTACCCACCGCCATCCATGGTGCAGCAGCACCGAGTACAACGGTGTTGCAAGGCACCCCATGGCCCGTTAAGGTCACCAATCACCTGGTGATCTCGGCTCAGCGAGTGCTCACAGCCGCACTCGTCGTCCTCACCCAGTATCTCATTGAAGGTTGCCAACACCGGGTCAGGCATCACGACACCCTAGCCTTCACTTCAGACAAGTACAGATTGCCAAACTCGTCCATGGACAGGCCATCACGCAGACTCCCGAACGCCTCGAAACGGAATCGAACGCCGACACGCCGGGGATCAAACCGCCTACCTCGAACCAGGGCGGGGTTCACGATCACAGCCTCTACAGACTGGCTTAGGGCCGCTCTGCGTGCATCCAAGGATGCTGCCTCCCACCAAGCCTCGACGGCCTCACGGTCCCCTGTGGGGATGTCTGCTGAGGATGTCTGCTCCCACGCTGCAAGAGTCTGGCGGGTTGCTTCAAGACGCTCTGTGATCTCTTGAGAGAGTGTCTGATACACGCTGTCGTCCAGTGTTTTCTGGACGAAACGCTCACGGCTGATGTCTAACAAGGCTGCCTCGTCATCCCGGAGAGCCTTACGAAGCCCGGCAATATCCCTGTCTCCCTCGATGGGTTGCCGGTCAACGTTCACCAAGAAAGAAAACAGCCGGTCAACCACGACAGCCTCAAGGGACGAACGAGACACAGACACGCCACCACAGGCACTGGCTGGCCTGTCCTTGCAGCAGCAGTACCGGTACCGGCCACGGCCCAAGGTCTTGCGTTCCGTGCCTCCGCTGTGCTGAACGTACATCCGAGAGCCACACTGTCCACAGATGACGAAGCCAGCTAGAAGGTTCTTGACTGTGGCAGGCTTTCCACCGGACGGCTTGGTCGTGCCGAGCCTGAGTAGCAAAGCCTCACGCTCAGCAGGGGTGATGATCGGCGACCACTTGGCTGGAGTCTCAGATCCGTTGTGTACTCGGATGCCTGCGATTGCCGGAGCACGAAGCCACTGTTTGAGCGTGATTCCTTCCCACGTCTTGCCTGAGGCTGTAAGAGTCCCGTTTTCATTGAGCCATCGGGCCGTGGCCCTGAGGGATGCTCCGTCTATTATCCGCTCTACGATCTCTCTGGCAATCGGGTACTCGACAGGATCAAACTCCCGGCTGGTGGTGTAGCCAAAGCATCTTCGGCCACCGTGCAACTTTCCCTGAGCAGCTTCAGAGTCCCTAGCTGCCTTCACACGAGTTGACGTGTTCAGACTCTCTGTCTCGGCCTGAGCAATCAGAATGCCAACAATGGCCTGTCCTAGCGGAGTTGACGTGTCGATATTGTCAACGACACTGACAAGTTGTGCGCCGTGCTGTTCAAGGCGAGAGAGGATCGGTCCTGTTTGCACGAAACGTCGGGCCAGCCTGTCCAGCTTCCACACGCAGAGGACATCGAACCGTCCAGCCTCTACACCTGCCCACATGGCATCAAAGCCCGGACGCTTGGCCTTCCTTGAGTAGGCCGATGCGTCACGGTCCGTGAAGACTTCAGCCACGGTCCACCCCTTGGAGGTGATCAGTGCCCGGCAGAGAGCCTCTTGACGCTCGGGAGACTCGGCGTCTAGATCCCTGTCCTGAGAGATCCGGCAGTAGATTGCTGCTCTGAACGGGAGGTTTGCTGTCATGCACGGAGTCTACCACGAATGGCCCTACTCAAATGTTCGTGTGGGCGAGGATCCCCGAGCCCTATCGGGAAATGGGGTCGATGGAGTTCTCCAAGTTCCTCGTCACCGAAGCGAAGGTGGCCACATCGCCAGGAGTGGGCTTCGGGCCTGGGGGCGAGGGCTACGTCAGATTTGCCCTCATCGAGAACGAACAACGGATAGCTCAGGCTGTTCGCAACCTCCGTGGGACCTTGAAGTTCTAAGACAGCTACGAAGCCCCAGGAGTCTCTGAAACGGCTGGGGAGTGTCCTAGTAGGTGACAAACGAGCACTCAGCCTAGGTGCAGGACGGCACGCTGCCCTACAATTGAGACGGATCTTCGATGGGTTGCACCGACCGAGGACGCCTGTCCTACAGCAGCCGCAACAGCCAACGGCCTCTGAACCGGTTGAGCAGTAAACGTAAGCATCCAGTAGCATTCAGACTGACTTAACCTCTGGAAAGAGGCTCCGGGAGATCGTGGGGGAGGGTAGTGCACGTCATCTTTGAGTTCTTCTTGGGACCCGACCAGCCGATATGGGTGAGCGACCTGTCAAACCTGACGGTGTTCGGGTTGTTTGTCTCAGCGGTTGGGCTCTACAAGCGGTTCAACTGTTCAGAAAAGCGGTGCAGGCGCATCGGTCACCTGAAGGTGGAGGGCACGACCTTTCGAACGTGCCATCATCACACAACGCAAGAAGTGCACGAGCGTCTGTACAAGATGCACTCCGAGCAGTACCCCGAGCAACATGCGTGGCTGAATCGGCCGCCCGCCGAGACCCGGCGCTGAAGAGCTGAACAGAAGGTGCGGCGATTGGGCAGATGACGTGCTCGCTTGTCGTCAGGAATCGGTGACGCTCGAGAGCGCGAGGGACGACGCGCCACGGGCCTGCCGTGAGAAAGGCCTGCAGAGCTGGCCTTGCATCACCTCGAGGTCGCCGGCGGTCGTGACATAACCGAGGACCGGCAAAGCGCCCGGCGCCGAGCCGGAAGCGACGGCCATCTGGGCGACCCCGGTCGCCTCCTGGACCCAGGTCGCAGGCGTCAGGCTCTCGGCGGCGTAGAAGCTGCTTCCTGCCAGGTAGCCGAGGAGTGGCTCGCCGGAAGGCCCGACTGCCGCCAGGGAGATGGCTGTCACCTTGCTCGCTTGCTTGGTCCACTGAGCCTGCGGCGATGCCTCCTCCGCGAAGAACGTCCCGTTGTTCGACAGATATCCGATCAGTCCGCTCGGTGAGGTGGTCCCCTCGGCGAGAGCGATCGCGCTCACGCCCGAGGCCTGAACGACAGTCCAGCGGCCGCCGGCCACACCCGTCTTCACGAGAAAGGCGCCGCTCTGGCTCTGGATGTAGCCGAGCAGCGGGGGAGCAGTGCCCCCGCCGCCGGCGAGTGCGATCGACGCGACACCCTTGGCCTCGAGTACGAAGGCTCCGGCGAGCGAGCCCTCCTCGGCGTAGAAGTCGCCGGCCGTGTTCACAAAGGCCAGGACCGGCGCTCCCGAGGTGGTCATGGCCACGGCTATGGATCTCGCGTTGTGCGCAACGAGGCTCCAGGTGGTCGACGAACCCCGTTTCACGAAGAAGTTGCCGCTTTGGCCGATGTAGCCGTAGATCGCATCGCCGTTGGCTCCCATCACGCCTGTGTCGCCAGCCACGGCGATGGAACTTGCGCCGGTGGCGACCAGCCCGTAGCCGTTGCCAGGCGCCACGACCCGTGACTCGAACCCGGTTGGCCCGGAGAACCCGACCAGCGGCCACTGAATCGTCCACGAGGGGTTGTGGAGCCAGCCGGTGACCCCATTCGCGACGACCCAGTCGTTGACGCGATAGATGGCCCATCCGTCGTTGCCGGTGCCGCCGTTCTGCTGAATCAAGGTGACCGTCCCGTTGCCTCGAGCGTCCACGGCGTTCGCAGTCACGACCGCCGTGTGCCCGAAGCTGTCGTGCCGGGTGCGGCCGACCGAGACGACGTCGCCGGGTTGCGGGACGGCTCCGACCGTGCCGTTGTTGACGACGACGAGTTGAGGCCCGTTGGGGTTGTACTTGGCCTTGTTGGTGCCGAGGTTGTAGTTGCGCACGACGTCCCAACCGTCGGCCGGGTATGGGTTCACACCCCATGCGAGGTACATCCAGCGCATGGACAGCTCGACGCATTCCCATTCGAGCTCGCCCCAGGCGCCAGGAAAGAAGTCCACCAGGTGATCGCTGCCGCCTTGGGTCGGACCGGGGCCGCACGCGACCAGACCGTGCCAGGCGGCACCGAGCCGATGAGATCCTGGGGCGTCGCCGGGATCGCAGGTCCCACCGTTCCACCAGGCGGGAGCTTCAACGCTTCGCGCGCCGGCGGGATTGGCCGGCGCCACGTGACCGACAAGCGCAGGATGCCTGGTCGCTGCGCCGGCCTTGACCGAGACGAACGGGCCAAGGAGAACGAGCCCGATGAGAAGCGCCATCGACATGGCGACGAAGGCCGGGATCCACCCGGTCCAGGCTCTACTCCCTTGGGTGAGCTGGCCTTCCGCCATCGATCACCGGCCCCGACATGATCCTCACGTGCAACACCTTCCAAGTAACCATCGGCACCGCTGGTGACAACATTGAGGGAGAGCTGGCGCCTGTTCAGGTGCGGGGACCGCGGTGTCTGGACTACTCCGGCCGCAAAGCCGCTACAGGCTCTGGGACTTCCCGGTTCCCAGGGAGATCCGCTCCCAACGTCTTGAGCGCTCGAGCGCCGCTCGCCAGCCGGCGTGATCAGCGTCCGCCCGGCCACGCCTGGGCGCGGGCTCGAAGACCTCGGCGTTGGTCACCAAGGCCCGCAACTCCTCGAGCGAGCTCCAGACGCCTTCGGCGAGCCCAGCGAGCATGGCGGCGCCCAGGCCAGTGACCTCAGTGGTGCGAGGTCGGACGACCGGCACACCACACTGGTCCGCCTGGAATTGCAAGAGCAGGTCCATCGCGGAAGCTCCACCGTCGGCACTGAGCTGGCTCAACGACTGACCCGCGGCGCTGCCCATAGCGTCGACGACATCGCGGCACTGGTAGGCCATGGCCTCGATGGCCGCCCGGGCGAAATGCGCCCGCCCGGTTCCCCTGGACAAGCCCACGACGGTGCCCCGCGCTTGAGCATCCCACCAAGGACTTCCGAGGCCGGTGAAGGCAGGGACGAGGTACACGCCGTCGTTGCCGGCGATCTCGGAGGCGAGCGGTGCGGCCTCGGCTGCGTCGTCGACCAACTTGAGACCGTCGCGCAGCCACTGGATCGTGGCGCCGGCCGAGAAGATCGAGCCTTCAAGTGCGTAGTTGAAGCCGTCAGTGGAGTCCTTCGGGGCGTGCTCGCCAAGGTCCCAAGCGACCGTGGTCAAGAGTCCCTCGGTTGGCGGAGGCAGCTGTGCGCCGAGGTTCATGAGGACAAAGCTCCCCGTGCCGTAGGTCACCTTGGTGTCCCCGGGCAGGTGGCATCCGTGCCCGAAGAGCGCCGCCTGCTGGTCGCCGGCGATGCCGCTCACCGGCACACCTGTGAACCAGCCACCGGCGACACCGGTCGCGACCGTGCCGTACCTCCAGGCAGACGGGAGGACCTCACCGAGCGCCTCGAGCGGTACGCGGAGGACGTCGCACAACTCCGCTGACCAGGCCCGCCGCTCGATGTCGTAACAAAGCGTCCGGCTGGCGTTGGAAGGATCCGTGACGTGGGCGCCCGATCCGGCACCTCCGGTCAGGTTCCAACAGATCCAGTCGTCCACCGTCCCGAGGGCGAGCGAGCCGCCGGGCTCGACACCACCGTGCTCCAGCATCCACGACCACTTGGTACCCGAGAAGTACGGGTCGAGCACGAGCCCGGTCCGTTCGCGTACGAGCGGGAGATGGCCGGCCTCGGCGAGCTCGACACATCGCGCCGCTGTTCGGCGGTCCTGCCACACGATGGCTCGATGGGACGGCCGGCCTGTCGAACGGTCCCACGCCACCGCGGTCTCACGTTGGTTGGCAATCCCGATCGTGGCCGTGGTGAGCGAACGCTCGGCCAGTTGAGAGTGCAGCTCCGCCAAGGTTGTCTCGACGAGAGACCAGATTTCGGCGGCGTCGTGCTCGACGAGCCCGGGAGCCGGGAAGTACTGGGAGAGCTCCCGGTGGGAAGTGGCCACGACCTGGCCGTTCTCATCGACAGCAAGCGCTCGCACTCCTGAGGTGCCGGCATCGATCGCAATCACTACAGCCACGGCGGCACGGTAGTCGGTCCGCCGGCCGGGTGCGGCCGAGCCGGCGATTGCAAGTGCAAGCAAACGAGAACCTTCGCGAGCGGCCGTTGAGCAGGGATGACAACCGCTGCCGGCCGTTGACACGGCCGTAACTACGGTGCTGTAATTATCCACCTATCTGGTGGCTGGATTCGGTTGCACCACAAGATATTGTGGTATCTGGGAATCTGGTGGGTGCCAGGTGAAGGATCTCGTGTGGCGGACAAGTTCCGCCAAGAAGGGAACCATTCAATGGCCGTTGCAGGAGAGCGCCTCGGAATCGGCATCCACCGGTACTTCACCACGGAGTCGCGGCATCCCTATGACGAGGTGGTCTGGGAGCGCCGCGACTCTCGCATCACCGACTACCGCACCGGTGCGGTCGCCTTCGAGCAGGTCGGCGTGGAGGTGCCTTCGACTTGGAGCCTGAATGCGACCAACATCCTCGCCCAGAAGTACTTCCGGGGCACCGTCGGCATGGCGGGACGGGAATCCTCGCTCCGCCAGGTGGTCGACCGTGTCGTGGACACGATCACAGCGTGGGGCCTGAAGGACGGCTACTTCGTCGATGCGGCCGAGGCGGCCACGTTCAACGACGAGCTCAAGCACCTCGTCGTGCAGCAGAAGGCAGCGTTCAACTCCCCGGTCTGGTTCAACATCGGCGTTGAGGGCGTGCCGCAGCAAGCGGCAGCCTGCTTCATCCTCGCCGTCGAGGACTCGATGTCCTCGATCCTGAACTGGTACGTCGAGGAGGGCACCATCTTCAAGGGTGGATCGGGCGCGGGAGTCAACCTTTCGAACATCCGGTCTTCTCGAGAACTGCTCCACGGAGGCGGGACCGCCTCGGGGCCCGTGAGCTTCATGCGTGGGGCGGACGCCTCCGCCGGGACGATCAAGTCCGGGGGCAAGACCCGTCGCGCCGCGAAGATGGTGATCCTGGATATCGATCATCCCGATATCCAGGAGTTCATCTGGTGTAAGGCGCGTGAGGAGCGCAAGGCGCGTGCGCTGGCACAGGCCGGTTTCGATATGGACCTGGACGGGAGAGACAGCCACTCGTTGCAGTACCAGAATGCCAACAACTCGGTGCGGGTGACCGACGAGTTCATGCAGGCGGTGCTCGACGACAGCGACTGGGATCTCATCGGCCGGACCTCGGGCCAGGTCACTGAGACTGTCAAGGCGCGAAAGCTGTTTCGCCAGATCGCGGAAGCCGCGTGGGAGTGCGCCGATCCCGGGATGCAGTTCGACACGACTATCAACAAGTGGCACACCGCGCCCAACACAGGCCGGATCACGGCAAGTAACCCCTGCTCAGAATATGTTCACCTCGACAACAGCAGCTGCAACCTCGCCAGCCTCAACCTCATGGGATTCCTGAACGATGACGACACCTTCGACGTCACGGGGTTCCAGGCCGCGGTCGCCGTCGTGTTCACGGCTCAGGAGATCCTCGTCGGCAACGCGGACTACCCGACGGCGAAGATCGGCGACACCACGCGCCGATTCCGAGAGCTCGGTCTCGGTTACTCGAACCTCGGGGCGCTGCTCATGGCCCTGGGCGTGCCGTACGACTCGGACGAGGGCCGCGCCATCGCTGCGGCGATCACAGCGCTGATGACGGGCGCGGCGTACGTGACCTCGGCTCGCACGGCAGCGAGGATGGGACCGTTCGCCGGCTTCCACGAGAACGCGGACCCGATGCTGAACGTTCTGCGGATGCACCGCCTCGAGGTGGCCAAGATCGACGAGGAGCAGGTGCCGACGGAGCTGCTCTGCGCGGCACAAGAGGCCTGGGACACCGCAGTCGAGATGGCCGAAGTGCACGGCGTGCGCAATGCCCAAGCGACGGTGCTGGCACCTACGGGCACGATCTCGTTTCTGATGGACTGCGACACGACGGGGATCGAGCCCGACCTCGGGCTTGTGAAGACGAAGAAGCTCGTCGGGGGCGGAACGATGTCGATCGTCAACCAGACCGTTCCCCGAGCGTTGAAGCGGCTCGGTTACAGCCCTGACGAGGCTGAGCAGATCGTCGCCTACATCGACGAGCACAGGACCATCGTTGGGGCACCGAAGCTTCGGGCCGACCATCTGCCGGTCTTTGCCTGTTCGATGGGTGACAACACGATCCACTATCTCGGCCACGTCAAGATGATGGCGGCGGCACAGCCCTTGATTTCGGGCGCGATTTCCAAGACTGTGAACATCCCCGAGCAGGTCACGGTGGAGGAAGTCGAGGAAATGCACATCGATGCCTGGCGGATGGGACTGAAGGCGGTCGCCATCTACCGCGACAACTGCAAGGTCGCCCAGCCGGTGGCAACGACGAAGCGGGCAGGAGCCGAGGCACCGCTCGTGGCCGACGGCGAGGATCTTGTAGCTGTGGCCGCTGGAGAGGCGGCGCTGCACGTTAATGAGGCTGCGCTGCTGGAACGCATCGCGGAGCTCGAGGGTGCACTGCAGCAGAGACACGTGATCGCCCCTGCCACGACCACGCGGACCCGGCTTCCTCGCAAGCGTCGCTCCAATACCTTCGCCTTCCGGGTGGCCGACTGCGAGGGCTATGTCACTGTGGGCGAGTATGAGGACGGCCGCCCCGGTGAGGTCTTCATGAAGGTCTCCAAGCAGGGCTCGACCTTGTCGGGCGTCATGGACGCCTTCTCCATCGCCGTCAGCCTCGGGTTGCAGCACGGCGTGCCGCTGTCGACGTTCGTTCGCAAGTACACCAACATGCGTTTCGAGCCGGCGGGAATAACCGACGACCCGGAATTGCGGTTGGCTTCGAGCCTTGTCGACTACATCTTCAGGCGGCTGGCCCTCGAGTACCTGAGCTTTGACGAGCGGCTCGAGCTCGGGGTTCTCTCGACGGGGGAGCGGACCCAACCGACGCTGCCCGGTCTCGAGGATGTCGACAACGGAGATGCAGAGCGGACCGACCGAGAGCGCTTCGGCGGCGGGGGGGACGCCACAGCTCGTCGCCCGCGGGAGGAAGAACGGTTGCGGCCGGCGGAGCAGATGGAAAGCAGGGATGCTCCGTTCTGTTACGCCTGTGGCAATGTCATGCAGCGTGCCGGCTCGTGTTACGCCTGCCCGAGCTGCGGCTCGACGAGCGGCTGCTCATAGTGTCGAGTTGCTCCGGGACTTCAGTGGAGATGACACGCTGACTTCAGTGGAGTGACAGCGAAACTGCAGCGTGAGGACACGCAATTGCCGGAGCAGCTCGAGCAGTGCAGGGCGAATTGCGGCCGGCGACGTGAGGCTCGTGGAGGGTGGCGCTGATCGCCGACCCAATTGGTTGGTCAAGCCGTGGTGATAGACCGGATGAGCCGCCGATCCAACCAGAAGGAAGTCTGGCAATGATCATCTCGCACGATCTCGGCACCACGGGGGACAAGGCAACGCTGGTCGACGCCGACGGCCGTGTCGTTGCTGCGGACACCGCGCGTTATGGAACCGACTTCGGCGCGAGAGGGATGGCCGAACAGGACCCCGAGGCATGGTGGCAGGCCCTGTGCGAGGCGACGTGCCGTCTGATCCAGTCTGTCCCGCGCGCCAGAGAGAAGATCGCCGGTGTGTGCTTCTCTGGTCAGATGATGGGGGCCGTCTTGTTGGACAACAAGGGCCAACCCGTGCGTCCGGCGATCATCTGGGCCGACACACGTTCGACGGAACAGACGAATCAGCTCATCGAACGCGTGGGCATGGACAACGCCTACAGGATCACCGGCCACCGGCTCAATCCAACGTATTCCTTGGAAAAGATCATGTGGGTGCGCGACAACGAGCCCGAGGTGTTCGCCCGGACAGCTCACGTGGTATTGGCCAAGGACTTCATGGTGCACCGTCTGACCGGGGTCCTCGTCACCGATCCATCCGACGCCAGCGGCACCAACGCCTTCGATCAGCAGTGCGGCACCTGGTCCGAGGAGCTCCTGGAGGCTGCCTCCATCGCCAAGACGCTGCTGCCGGAGATCGCAGCGTCGACGACCGTCGTGGGTACGGTGACCCCTCCGGCCGCCGCAGCCACCGGGCTGCGAGTGGGAACACCGGTCGTGCTGGGCGGAGGCGACGGGCCCATGGCCGGCTTGGGCGCGGGAATTGTCGACTCCAGTTGCGGCGCCTATGCCTACCTCGGTTCGTCCGCCTGGGTCTCGCTTGCCGCTGAGGCGCCGCTGCATGATCCGAAGATGCGATCGATGACGTTCAACCACGTGGTTCCGGGCTGCTACACGCCGACAGCCACCATGCAAGCCGGCGGTGCGTCGCTGCAGTGGATCATCGATGTCCTGGCGCCGGGAGAAGACGGCCGCTACGAACGTCTGTTAGAAGCTGCCGCTGGCGCCCGGGCAAGCGAGGACGGGCTGTATTTTCTTCCGTACCTGCTGGGTGAACGCTCGCCCTATTGGAATCCCCGCGCACGGGCAGTGTTCGCCGGCCTCGAGCTGCGTCACGGCCCAGAACATCTTGCCAGAGCCGTTGTCGAAGGGGTGGCCTTCAACCTGTACAGCTGCCTGCAGGCATTCACCGAGAACGGCGCACGAATTGATCATGTCGACGCAATTGGCGGTGCCGCCAACTCGTCACACCTGCTACGGATTCTCGCCGACACCTGGGGCGTGCCAGTACGTCGACGGGACCTTGTCGACGAGGCGACCTCGTTGGGCGCGGCGATAGTCGGTGGCGTCGGTGTCGGCATCTTCGAGAATTTCGAGGTGGCCAAGCGGTTCTCCAAGGTTCGGGAGGAGGAGCTACCCGATCCTGAAGCGCACGACCGTTACGCCCGGGCGCATGCTCTGTTCGTGGAGGCCTACCAGCGCCTCGAACCGTGGTTCGAGGCGCTGTAGGGATGTCGGTGTCGCACCCATCGTGGTCGTGGTGGCCGTGAGGGTCCTCGCGTGAACAAGGCGCACGGTCTGAGATCTCGGTATGGATCTCAGCGAGGAGGACCTGGCTCGGCTCTTCTCGTTGAGGTCGCCCTTGCTGAACGAGCGCCGGCTGCGGCTGGTGGCCGCCGCTGTGGGACAAGTGCAGGACAGCTCTGGTCCTGGCCTAGCGGATTGCCGGAAGCACGTGGATCTTGTAACCCTCGCCTCGCCGGGCACGACCAAGAGCGTCGACATACGCGCCGAGCGGCAACTGGTCACTGACGAGGCGCAGGAGTCCGAGATCTGCCTCAATCGCGAGATCACAGGCCCGGTCGTAACTCTCGAGCACCGCCATCGCGCCGACCACGGTGATCTCGTCATTGTAGATCCGATAGGGCGAGATGCTCGCCCTCGCATCTGGCGCTGCGACGCCGAACTGGAGGAAGGTCCCTCCACGCCGCACTCGGCGGATGCCGTCCTCGATGGCCGCGATCACGCCCGTAGCGTCTATGACCACGTCATAGCCCTTGGGGCTGTCGAGCTCGTCGCCGCGCGCCACCACCGTCGTCGCACCAAAGGAAAGTGCCCTCTCGCGTCGTGCCAGGTTCGGCTCTACCACAGTGACCGATATGGCCCCGGAACGACTTGCCAGCAACAAGAGCATCAGGCCCATCGTCCCGGCACCGTAGACGAGGAAGCGGTCTGCGAGCTTGGTCCTGATGAGGTCGTAGCCGTGCACCGCGCATGACAGCGGCTCGATGAGGGCACCAAGCGACATATCGAAGCCGGGGGGAAGAGGATGCGCATTCCAGTCGGGCACGGCGACGAACTCGGCGGCACCACCAGGGACACTGACACCGACGGCGTTCCAGTTCTCGCAAAGGTTGCCATGACCCGAGCGACAGGGCCGGCAGTGACCGCAATAGAGTGACGGGTCCACTGCGACGAGCGCTCCGGGACGGAGGCTTGAGACTTCCTTACCGACAGCGACCACCTCGCCCGCGAACTCGTGACCCGGAACCAGGGGATAGTGTGCCGCGGTGAACTCGCCATCAGCCAAATGAATGTCGGTTCCGCAGATTCCACAGGCACGCACTGCGACCACAATGTCCTGAGGACCAGGAATGGGATCCTCCATCTGGCCGATGGATATGTCACCTGGTGACTCGATTACGACAGCCTGCATTCCGGGCTCCTTTCATAGTTGTGTATAGGATCAGCCATCCAGGCCCATCGGATTAGGAGGATAACCTTACCTAGGTGTCGACCTCCATTACTTGGGTATCGACCCCAAGTGGTGTGCTGCGAGTGAGCTCTATTGTAACGGCATCATAGCTCGGAGTCCTACTCCGGCCTTCTTCTGATCCAACGTTATCCAGGCTCGCCCTATATCTGTCATCCGACGTGGCCTAGTGGTACAGTGACCTTTCATGCCGTCCAGCGAGAAGGAATGAGCCGGGACGGTGCGCGCACTGACCATCGTGGAACCGGGCGTCCTCGAGCTCGGAGAGGTTGAAGACCCGACGCCCGGGGCCGATGAGGTAGTAGTCGAGGTCGGTGCTTGCGGGGTCTGTGGAACCGACCTTCATCTCATCGATGGTGAGTCTCCGCTGGCGTCCTACCCACTCGTGCCCGGCCATGAGTTCAGCGGGGTCGTCGTGGCCAGGGGAAACGCTGTCGAAGGACCAGCCCTGGGGCAGCGGATCGCGGTCGACCCCAACACCCACTGTGGCGCTTGCCGCTTCTGCCGCTCAGGCAGAGCGAACTTGTGCACCCGCTACAGCGCGGTCGGTGTGACGGGCCCCGGCGCTTTCGCTGAGTTCGTCAAGGCCCGCGCCGCCAACGCGTATTTCGTTTCGGACGCGCTCAGCGCCGAGCAAGCCGCAATGATCGAGCCGCTCTCGTGCGCGGTCCTTGGCGTCCGCCAGGTCGGCGAGGTTCTCGGTCGGCACACCCTTGTCGTCGGTGCAGGGACCATGGGTCTGCTGATCGGCCAGCTCCTTGCCGCCATGGGTGCCTCGGAGGTTGCGATCGTCGACCCCCTCAGCCCGCGTCTCGAGGTGGCCACTGCGCTCGGACTGGGCCCGTGTGCCTCCTCGACTGAAGAGCTTGACGCGCTCTTCGAGGTGGTGGTCGATGCCACCGGTGTCCCCAAGGCCGTCGAGGCGGCCTTCGATGCGGTCGATCGAGGTGGAACCCTCCTCGTCTTCGGTGTCGCTGACGTCAAGGCGAGGGTCGGTCTGTCCCCCTTCCGGATCTTCAACGACGAGATCACGGTGAAGGGGTCGATGGCAGTTCTCAACAGCTTCGGGACGGCGGTCCGGCTGATGGAAGCGGGTCAGGTGAACGTCTTGCCGCTCCTCGGGGCTCCTTTTCCGCTGGAGGAGTACAACGATGCGCTGACTGCCATGCGCTCGGGAACCGGCAGGGGGATCAAGACACAGATCGCACCCTGAGCGTTGGGTCGACCTGGACCCTTGGGGTCTGCCAAGTGGCCAACCGGTTGCGGATTTCGAGCCTCCGGCGATCCTTACGACGCCTTCGCTATGACCGCCTGGCCAGCGCCTCGTCCAACCTGCTTGCTGTGCGAGAGCGCAACACGTAGTTTCAGTTCCCGCTACTAAGAGTCGTACCGAACGTGAAGCGAGGCCAGGTGGCGAGACTGATGACGCCCAGCGGATCCGCGAGTGAGCCGGAGGACGCTCCGCTCGAGTCGGAGGACGCTCCTGGCCGAGAGGTCTCCCGGTTCCGCCGAGTGCTCAAGCTGAGCGGGGCAGGACTGCTGGCCGTCCCCTGGATCGGCGTTCTCATCGGCATCGTCGTTCTGGGAGTGCTCTTCAATAGCACCTCGCCGTGCCATTGCTTCATGACCAGCAGCAACCTCCTCACCACCGCCCAGGAGTTCTCTTACGTCGGCATCGCCGCCCTCGGGGGGGCGATGGTCATCATGACCAAGGGCATCGATCTCTCGGTGGGGTCGAACATCAGCCTGTCGGGACTGCTGGCCGCGGCGGTGATGGCTGACGGGCACGGCACGGCCCTCGCGCTCCTCGCCGGCCTCGGTGTGGGGATCGGGGTGGGTCTGGTCAATGGCTTCCTCGTCACCGTGGTGGGGATGCAGCCGTTCATCGCCACCCTGGGCATGTTGAGCGTGGTGGGCGGGGCGGCGGTGGCCTACAGCCAGGGGTTTACGCTCTACCCGCCCCAGTCGTTCGACAGTCTCGGGCAGGGGACGATCCTCGGTGTCCCCAACCCTGTGGTCGTGATGATCGGGCTGGCCATCGCCCTGACGCTCTTCCTCCGGTACACCCCGCTGGGCCGTCACATTTACGCCGTCGGCGGTAACGAGGATGCTTGCCGGCTGCTGGGTATCAGGGTCAGGCGAGTCAAGATGTTCACGTACGCCCTGGCCGGCCTGCTCGGTTCCGTCGGCGGCATACTCCTGATGTCGTTCTTGGGCTCGGCCAACCCTAGCCAGGGTCTCGGCGACGAGCTGAACGTCATCGCCGCGGCGGTGATCGGGGGGGTCAGTCTGTTCGGCGGCCAGGGCACCCTCTTCGGAACGCTGCTGGGAGCCACCTTGGTCGGCGAGATCTCGGACGGCCTCACTCTGGCCCAGGTGCCGGGCTACTGGACCGAGATGATCGTGGGGTGCGTGATCCTGACCGCCATTGGGGTGGACCAGCTGCGGCGACGTTTACGACGCGGCTGAGAAGAGGTATCCTTTGGGTTAACGGAACTAAGATCGCGTCAGCATCTACATGAAGAGAATAGGAGGAGAGGGCACCCACAAATAGGCAGTGCGAGGACAAGAAGGAGTGTAATTCAAAATGAGCGAAAGTCCTGACCTGGTCGCTTCTGAGACTAGCAAAGGTACTACACGGCGTCAGTTCCTCAAGCTGACAGGGGCCACAACTGGTGTCCTGGCGACGTCCAAGTTGTGGAAGTCGAAGGAGTTCGGAGGATTAGTTCCCAAAAGAAAGTACACGATCGCCATCGTCCCTAAGGGGCTTGACAACCCGGTGTTCGCGTTGGCCAAGCTCGGCCTCGAAGAGCGGGCCAAGGAGCTCGGCGACATCACCCCGGTCTTCACTGCCGGAACCACCACCAACACCGAGCTCGACATCAACGTGCTCGAAGGGCTGGTTTCGTCCAAGGTGGACGCGATCGGTATCAGCTGCAACGACCCGATTGCCTACATCCCGGTGATCAACAAGGCGATCAGCAAGGGCATCTGTGTGATGACCTGGGACTCGGACGCCCCCAGCAGCAAGCGCGTCTGCTTCTACGGTGTCAACAGCTTCGCTGTCGGGCAGAAGATGGGCGCCGAAATGCGCACGTTGCTCCACGGCAAGGGCAATGTCGTCATCATCAGCGGCGACCCGTCCGCACTCAACCTGAACGAGCGCATCCTGGGCGTGAAGTCCAAGCTGGGGAAGGGCATCACGGTCCTAAACACCGTTTACACCATGGACGACACTCCGACCGCGATCGCGGATCTGGAGGACACCATCCGGAGCTACCCCACCCTGAACGGGATAGTGATGGTCGGCGGCTGGGCCCTGTTCTCCAACGAAGGCGCAACGCCTCTGTTGGACAAGGCCAAGGGCAAGATCAAGGTCGAGTCCTTCGACCCGCTCGCATCAGTGGTGGCGTACCTGCGCGATGACATCGTTCAGTCGGTGTGGACGCAGGACTACTGGGGCTGGGGGTACGAGTCGACCACGATCCTGCACTCCCTGCTGACCGGTGGCGGATGGCACGAGACGATCCCGCAGCCGTCGCACAACGTGGTGCCGGCCGACTGGAAGGTCTGGCAGACGCGCTGGAAGGCGACGTCCGTCGGGCAAGCGGCCAAGGCGTGGGGCGAGCCACCGTTCAAGGCACCAGGGCCGGCCGGTTCGACAGGGCCGATCAGGAAGTGGAAGAAGTAACCTCTTCGTCTATGGGCGGTGGCGGCGGGTTGATGCCTGCCGCCACCGCTTCGCCGGTTCTGGAGGCGCGAGGCGTCTCGAAGGCGTTCGGCCACGTCCAAGCCTTGAGCAAGGTCGACCTCGACCTGCTCCCGGGAGAGGTACTGGGGCTGGTGGGCGACAACGGCGCCGGGAAGTCGACTTTGATCAAGATCCTCTCTGGCGTGCTGCAGCCGGACGTCGGTGAAGTCCTGATCGACGGCCGGCGGGTCCACATGGGCAGCCCGGTCGCTGCCCAGGCCCTGGGTATCGAAACCGTCTACCAGGACCTGGCGGTGGTGCCAATGCTCGACGTCGCCGAGAACCTCTTCCTCGGCCGGGAGGAGCGGATCGGCGGCCGCTTCGGCCGGCTGCTCCCGATCGTCAACCGGCGGAGCATGCAGCGCCAGGCGCGCGAGCAGCTGAACTCGCTGAACATCGGTCTCGGCTCAGTGCGCCAGAAAGTTGAGACCCTCTCCGGCGGCCAGCGTCAGGCGGTGGCAGTCAGCCGGGCAGTGGTGTTCGGGCGGCACATCGTGATCCTGGACGAGCCGACGGCTGCGCTCGGGGTCCGCGAGTCGAAGGCGATGCAGGAGCTGATCCAGGCGATCAACGGGCGCGGCTTGAGCGTCGTGCTCATCAGCCACAACATGCCCCAGGTCTTCGAGCTCACGACCCGGATCCTGATCCTCAGAGCGGGACAGCGCGCCGGGGTGGTGCGCACTGCTGAGACGAACATGGAGCAGGTCGTGCGGCTGATGACGGGCGCCGAGATCCAGACGGCTGCCTGACGACGCTCCGCGGACCTGGCCGGTGCGCGGAGCGGTCCACGTCCGTGCGCTGGTGGCGCGCGGGCTCGAGGTGTATCGCGCCGGTCCCTTGGCCGCGCTCGAGCAGGCTCACGACCGCGAAAAGGAGGACGCGCCGTGCAGCGGCTCGAATGCAAAGGCGCGGGCGGGGTTCTCGACGAAGATGGTTCGGGAGAGCTCCTCGCCCAGCTCCCGTTCGAGGCGCGGTTTGAAGCGGGCGAAGAGGTAATCGAGGCCAGGCCCGCCGCCATAGGCGCGCATCATCGAGCTGCGGCCGGTGTCCCCGCCGAGCAGGAGCTGGCCGGCCAACCCATGTTCGGCGAGATCGGCGATGAGCCGAAGAACGGTCGAGTCCGGCCAGTACTTGGTGCGGCCGGGACCGTCCAGTTGGAGCCAGGCTCCCGTGGCGCCGGTCTCGGCGTGCTCGACCGGGTCTGGGTTGCGGTCGAGATGAGCCAGCAGCACCGATGTTGCGGGGACACCCAGGTGACTCAGGTGCTCGACGATGCCAAGTCCCATCGTTCCGTGCTCTGTGTGGACACAAAGGGGCGCACCTGTCCGATGGTGGGCCTCGGCGGCGGCCGCGAATACCTTCTGTTCGAAGACCTGCAAGCGGTGGTAGCTGGCACCCGCCTTGACCATTCCTGAGCGGACCCCCTCGCCGGTGATGTCGGCCACGAACCGGTCGGCCAACGCCTCAGCGGTCGTCGCACGCAAGGCGTCGTCAGCCAGGTAGTGGGCGTCGCGGTGCACGCCTGTGGCCGCCACGACGTGCAGGCCAGTTGCCTCGGAGACCCGGAGCAGGCCTTCGGGGTCACGACCAAGGCCGACCGGTGTCCAGTCGACAAGCGCCTTGACGCCGGCTGCGACCAGTGTTCCCGCCTCTTCGATGGCACGTCCGACATCCGAGAACTCGTCACCAGGCTGGATGGGTGTAACCAGGAAGAGGTGCTCATGCGCGTCGGTGGGCCCTAGCTCAGAAGGGCTGATATCGCCCCGGACGGTGCGTACGACCTTCGTCGCGGTCGCCTGGAGTGGGCGACCCGTCGCCGAAGGCTCAGGGACGGCTCTGGTAGCAGGAACTTGCATCTGCGTTTCAGCATGTCATATTAGTGTCGAGATGTCCTTACATATTGACAGCCTCGGGTCGGTTCTCGACCGTTCCGGTCCCATCCCGCTCTACCACCAGATCAAACAGTGGCTGTCCAGTCTCATACTCTCGGGTGAACTGGCTCCGGGCACCCAGCTACCTGACGAGCTCGAGATGTGTGAGCGGCTCGGCGTCAGCCGCGGGGTCGTCCGCCAGGCGCTGACCGAGCTCTGCTACGAGGGCCTGCTCAACCGCCAGCGTGGTCGGGGCACCTTCGTCTCAGCGCCCAAGACTGCCGAAGGCCTCATCAGCGGGCTGCACGGGCTAGCCGATGATGCCGCCTTGCGCGGCCAGGAGGTCGAGAGCCGGGTCCTGACGTTGCGCGAGGCCCCTGCCAGTGAGACCGTGGCCCGCAGCTTGAACCTCTCGCCCGGCGAGCCGGTCGTGGAGCTCGAGAGGCTGCGCCTCCTCGACGGCGAGCCCCACGTGCTGGTGACGACCTACCTGCCCGGGTTGCTTGTGCCGGGGCTCACCCAGCGGAACCTGAGCGGGGCGGCATCTCTCTACAGGATCCTGAGAGAGGAGTACGAGCTTCCGATCGTCTCCAGCCTCAGGCGCGTCGAGGCCACCGTGGCCGGGGCGCGGGAAGCACGCCTGCTCGGGATCAAACGGGGTGCCGCCCTGCTCGTGTTGCACAGCATCGGCTACACGACCGGGCAGCGGCCGATCGACTACTTCATCGCGTTCCATCGTGGGGACCGCAGCGCCTTTGAGGTCGGGCTGTCGAACCCCGTGGGCAGCGCCTCGCGCTTCGAACAGGTGGCGCTCCTCCACGGACGGGACGGTGCCATGAGCGAGCCGGTGGTGATCGGGGTCGACGTGGGCACCCAGAGCGCCAAAGCGGCGCTGTTCGAGCTCAGCGGGATCTGCCTGGCCGAGTCGTCCACGCCGATTGCCGTCCAGCGGCGCGCCGCCGACGAGGTGAACCAAGAGCCGGAGGACTTCTACCGGGCGGCGACAGCGACCATCGCCTCGTGCGTGGCCCAGTCCGGTCGCCAGCCCGGCGATGTGGCCGCCGTCGCGACAGCAGGACAGATGGCCGGCATCCTCGGCATAGGAGCCGATGGGCGGGCCGTCATGTCTTATGACTCCTGGCTCGACTCACGTTGCCGACCGGAGGTGGAGGAGATCAGCGCGCGCCTCGGTGGAAAGCTGCTCGAGTTGACTGGCTGCCCGCCGATGGTGGCCCATGCGCCCAAGATCCTCTGGTGGCGCCGCACCCATCCTGACGTCTATGCGTCTGTTGCAAAGTTCTTGGTTCCGAGCGCGTTCCTGGCCGGCAGGCTCTGCGCTCTCCCCGCCGACGAAGCCTTCATCGACTCAACCCACCTCCATTTCAGCGGGCTCGTCGACGCTGCGAGCGGTGCCTGGTCCTGCGAGCTCGCCGACGAGATCGGCATCGAACTTGCCCGGATGCCCCGCATCGTGGCACCCAACGAACGCGTCGGCGGTCTCAGCGCGACAGCCGCCCGGGACTGTGGGCTGCTGACGGGCACGCCGGTGGCCGCAGGTCTGGGCGATACCGCCGCAGGACTGCTCGGTGCAGGGGTCGTGCAACCGGGTCAGGTGCTCGACACGGCTGGCACTGCTTCGGTGCTGAGCGTCTCGACTACGGCCTTTCGTCCGGACGCTACCGGGACCTTGGTGCTGATGCGCGGCGCGATTGCGGGTCAGTGGGTTTCACTGGCCTATCTCGCCGGCGGCGACCTGCTCCGATGGTTACCGGAGGTGCTCGGTGCCGCCTCATTGGAGCTCCTCGTCGAGGAAGCGGCTGCAGCTGCGGCCGATGAGGGGAGGCTGTTTTTCGTGCCGCACCTGGGTGGGCGCATCTTGCCCGCAGCGCCCCGGGCGCGAGGTGCCTGGGTCGGCCTCGACCTTTCCCAGTCTCGCGCCGACTTGACGCGGGCCGTGCTCGAGAGCGTCGCCTTCGAGTACGCCGGATTCTTGGAAAGGGCCTTGCAGCTCTTCCCCGACGTGGAGCCCAGCGAGGTGCGGGTCATCGGCGGAGGCAGCCATGACACTTTCTGGAACAAGATCAAGGCCTCGGTGTTGGGAGTGCCCTACGTCCGCCTGCGCCGGGAGAGCTTCAGCTGCTGGGGGAGCGCCCTGGTCGCCGCGGCTGCCGTCGATGCCGTGGACGATCTCGCCGCGGCCGCGCTAGCTACGACTTGCGAGAGTGACCGGGTCGAACCCGACCCGTCGCTCCACCTTTCTTACTCCGAGCGGAGACGCGCCTACCGGGCTGTCGTAGACCTGCTCGTTTCGCCTCACGAGGAGGTTGACCATTGAAACCCAGGTTTCGCATCGCAGTGATCGGCGCCGGTCGGGCGGGGAGGCTGCACGCCGTCAACGCCAGCCAGTCGATCTCTTCGGCTGAGCTCTCCTGCATCGTCGAGGCCGATCCCGAAGTTGGCAACAAGGTTGGCGACGAGCTGGGAGTCCCGGCCTTCACCGACCTGGAACAGGCGCTGGCGGGGGCCGCCTTCGACGGTGTCGTGATCGCCACCCCGACCTTCACTCACGCCCAGCTAGCGGTGCTCGCTGCCGGTGCCGGGAAGCACGTCTTCTGCGAGAAGCCCATGGCCCTCACTCTCGACGAGTGCGACGAGATGAGCCTCGCCGCCGACGAGGCGGGAGTCGTCTTCGAAGTCGGCTTCGTGCGGCGCTTCCAGCCGGAGTTCGTGGAGGCCAAGTCCCGGATCGAGGCGGGTGAGATCGGCAGACCCATGTTGGTCAAGTCCCTCACCCGCGGTCCGGGGTTGCCTCCGCCGTGGGCGCACGAGCTGCACCGCTCCAACGGGATGCTCGCAGAGGTGAACAGCCACGATTTCGACTGCGTGCGCTGGCTCACCGGCTCGGAGATCGAGCGGGTCTTCGCCGAGACGGCCAATTTCAAAGGTGCCGAGCGAGGAGTCACTGCGCCGGACTATTACGACAACGCGGTGGTGACGCTCCGCTTTGTCAGTGGAGCACTGGGGACCATCGACGGGACCTGTCCCGCGGACTACGGCTACGACGCCCGCGTGGAGGTGCTCGGGACCGAGGGTCTTCTCGTGGTGGGCCAGAACCAGGCTACGTCCCTGCTGAAGATCCGTGCCAGGGGCGCCGGCGAGGTGCCCACCTACGTCTCGTGGTCCCAGCGTTTCGAAGCCGGCTACCGCGGGGAGCTCGCCAGTTTCGTCAAGACGGCACTGGCCGGGGCGGTTCCGGAGGTGGGCGCCGCAGACGGGCGTGCCGCTGTCGCCGCGGTGCGGGCATCCAACCGGTCGTGGTTGGAGGGTCGGCCAGTGCTCGTCGCCAGCGAGAGCGTCGCTTGATGAAGGCGCTTGCCTATCGCGGCCCGGGTTTGCTCGAGCTGGAGGAACGGCCCCGGCCGCATGCAGGAAAGGGCGAGGTCGTGCTCCACGTCGATGCCTGCTCGGTCTGCGGCACCGATCTGCGCATCGCCGCCGGGGCCCACCGGGCCTATGCCGATGCCTCGGGGCGCATCCCCGGTCACGAGATTGCGGGGACCGTGGTAGAGGTCGGCGCAGGCGTGAGCGCTGCGGTCGGCGACAGTGTCTTCGTGGCGCCCAACTACGGCTGCGCAGACTGCCGAGCCTGTCGTCGCGGGCAAGTCAATCTCTGCGAGAACCTCCGGGCCGTCGGGATCACCGAGGACGGGGCTTTCGCCGAGTACCTGCTGCTGCACCGAGAGCTCGTTGCCCAGGGCAACCTACTGGTGGTGGTTGGGACCGCTGACCCTGGTGTCGTGGCTCTGGCTGAGCCCCTCGCTTGCGTTCTGCGTGGCTCTCGGGCTTGTCACATAGCCGAGGGCGACGTCGTGCTGGTCTATGGGGCCGGACCCATCGGCCTCCTGCACGTGACCCTGGCCAAGCTTGCCGGCGCGTCGGCGGTTGTCGTCTGCGAACCGAACCCAGAGCGGCGCAGGCGTGCCGTTGAGTGGGGTGCCGCCTCCGCCCATGATGCCGACCACGACGAGCTGCAAGCCGCCCTGGAAGACAGCGGCGCGCACAGCGGTGCCGACGCAGTGATAGTGGCTGCTCCGGCGCCAGATGCGCAGCGGCAGGCGCTGGAGCTCACTGCCGCCCGCGGTCGTGTCAATCTGTTCGCGGGACTGCCCCGTGGCGGCCCGGGCGTCGAGCTCGACACGAACCTGATCCACTACAAGGAGCTCGTCGTCACCGGGACGACGGCGAGCACCAATGAGTCCTGCCGAGCTGCGCTCGAGCTGATCGTCGACGGCCGGGTGGACATTGCTTCCTTGATCGACGTCCGATTGGACCTGGCCTCGGCGCAAGAGGCGTTCGAGCTCGCCGGCTCAGGCCGGGTCCTGAAGGTGGTGATTGAACCGTGACCGTAAAGCCCATGGTCCCGTTCGCTCTGGTGCTCGAGTTCCGCTCGGGGAAGCTGGAACCCCACACCTCGCGCATCGTTCGGCGTGTTTCCGATCTCCGGGGGGCCTTCGCGGACAGCGCGGCGCTGGAGGCGCTCGTCAAGGACGGCGACCCAGTTGTCTACGAGGTGCTCCAGTACGACGTCCCCGAGGAGACGGGGCAGCTCATCTGCTGTACCACCGTGCTCCACTCGGGGAGCGTCGGTGACGAGTACTTCATGACCAAGGGCCACTACCACGCCGTTCGCGATACGGCGGAGGTCTACCTGGGGCTCAGCGGTCAGGGCTACCTGCTCCTCATGACCGAGGAGGGGGGTATCTCGGCGATGCCGATGAGCGCGGGCACCGTGGCCTATGTCCCGCCCCGCTGGGCGCACCGCACTGTGAACACCGGTGAGGAGCCTTTCGTCTTCTTCGCCGTCTACCCCGGACAGGCGGGCCACGACTACGGGGCGATCCAAGAGAGCGGCTTTAACCAACGGGTGCGGCGCGGCACGGATGCACCGGTCCTGCGGTGACCAGCGCAACACACGCTAGGCAGGTCGGACGGTCGCTGGACGAATGCGTCGTCGTCGTGACACCGCGTTCGTTCGGCATGGACGATCCGAATTTACGGAGCGAGCTCGAACAAGCTGTTGCCGAGGTGCGCTACCGGCCGGGGCCGCTTGCGGCGACCGAGCTGGAGAGGGCCGTCGCCGATGCCGACGGACTGCTCGCCGGCCTCGACGAGGTGAGCGCCCAGGTACTGGCAGGCGCTCCACGGCTACGGGTGGTCGCCAGGTACGGCGTGGGCGTGGACAGGGTCGACCTGGACGCAGCTGCCCGCAGCGGCGTCACCGTCACGGCGACCCCAGGAGCAAATTCCAACGCCGTGGCCGAGCTCACGCTCGGGCTCCTGTTCGCGCTGGCGCGCCCGCTCATGACCGGGCGCGACCGGGTACGCGCCGGTGAATGGCCGGCGCTGCGCGGCGTCGAGCTTGCCGGCAGGGTGCTCGGGTTGATCGGCGTGGGCCGGATCGGCTCGCTGGTGGCGGGGAAGGCGACGGCGCTGGGAATGCGGGTGCTTGCCCACGATCCCAACGTCGTCACCAACGACGCGGCCACGATCACCGACCTGGGCACGCTCGCCGCCGAGTCGGATTTCCTCTCCCTCCACGTCCCGCTAACCAGCGAGACCCGGGGCATGATCGACAAGCGGTTCCTGGGCAGCCTCAAGCCTGGGGTGGTGCTGGTGAACACGGCCCGCGGCGAGCTCATCGACGAGAGCGCACTGCTTTGGGCACTTGAAGAAGGCCCGTTGAAGGCGGCCGCGCTCGACGTGCTGGCGGACGAGCCCCCACGGCCCGGCCACCCACTGCTCGGGCGGGAGGACGTGCTCGTGACGCCGCACATCGGCCCGCACACGGCCGAGGCGACCACGGCGATGGGACGGATGGCAGTCGACGAGCTGCTCGCCGTGCTCTCGGGCAGGTCCCCGAGGTTCGCCGTCGCAGCACCCGGGGGGTCTTCGTGAACGCCATGAGGTCCTTGTCATGAGCACCGGAGGCAACACAGTCCCCGCCACGGGCACACTCGAGCGCCTGCGGGCCACCCGCGTGATAGCGGTAGTGCGCGCCAATGACTGCGAGGAGGCGATCGCCATCGCCGAGGCACTCGCTGCCGGTGGGTTGGAAGCGATCGAGCTGACCTTCACGACTCCAGGCGTTGACACGGCGATGGTGGAAGTGCGCAGACGACTTGGGCACAAGCTGATGCTCGGCGCGGGGACCATAACCACCTCCGCGCACGTGACCGCCGCCGTCGCGGCAGGTGCCGATTTTCTCGTCTCACCTCACCTCGACCTGGAGCTCCTCAACGAGATGCTGGGCACGGGGCTCCTCTCTGTTCCCGGCGTCCTGACCCCCTCCGAGGTCGCTGCGGCCACGCGCACCGGCGCCATGGTGGTGAAACTCTTTCCGGCCTCCACCGTCGGGGTCGCACACCTGCAGGCGCTGCTGGGGCCGTTCCCCGGTTTGCAGGTGGTCCCCACGGGCGGGATATCGCCTACGACGGCCAAGCAGTGGCTCGACGCCGGAGCCGTGGCCGTGGGCCTCGGCGGTGAACTGCTGCCGAGAGCCCTCCGCCAGGCGCACGCCTGGGACCAGATCAGCCACAACGCCTCCGAACTGTTGGGCAAGCTCAGGGAGAAGCAAGCATGAAGCGATGGGACAATGACCACCACCAGGCGAGGGCACTTTGAGCGCCGCCACGACCTCGGCGGGGACCAGACGTTTCAGCTTCGTCGGGGTCACCACCACGAAGTCGGCGATCATGCAGGTCTTCCCGGCCTGGGCCAGGCACCTCGGACTGGACAACGTGGTGATGGCCGGCCACGACCTTCCGCTGCACGCCGAGCCGGAGCGTTACCGCCAGCTGGTGGAGGCGATCAAGGCGGGACCGTCCGAGCTGGGCGGCCTGGTCACCACCCACAAGATCGACCTGTTCGGTGCCTGCCGGGACATGTTCGACTTCATCGACCCCTACGCAGAGCTCTGCGGTGAGGTCTCGTGCCTCTCGAAGCGGGACGGTCTGTTTCGGGCCCACGCCAAAGACCCCATCTCCTCGGGCCGCTCGCTCGACGAGTTCATCGCCAAGGGCTACTGGGCCGCCACGGGCGCCGAGGCGCTCCTGTTCGGCGCGGGTGGGTCCAACCTTGCCATCAGCCTGCACCTGATGACGGCCCGGCCGCCCGAGGACCGGCCTCGGCGGATCGTCGTGGTGAACCGGAGCTCGGCACGCCTGGCGTCGATGCGTGCAATGCACGAGCGCCTCGGGGCCGGTGTCAAGGTCGACTACGTCCACAACGCGAACCTGAGAGACAACGACCAACTGCTCAGCCAGGTGCCCCCCGGCTCTCTCGTGGTCAACGGCACGGGAATGGGCAAGGACGCGCCCGGGAGCCCTCTCACCGACGAGGGCATGTTCCCCGAGCGAGGCCTCGTGTGGGAGCTCAACTACCGGGGCGAGCTCGGCTTCTTGCACCAGGCAGAGCGCCAGAAGCTCGAGCGGCGGCTGGTCGTCGAGGACGGCTGGCGCTACTTCGTCCACGGATGGGCGTGCGTGGTCGAGGAGGTTTTCGACCTCGAGATGACCGCGCAGGTGGTCAGCGGGCTCTCGGACATCGCGCTCGCACAACGGGGCCAGGATGTGACAAATCCCGAAAATGACAAATAGGAGGCGCAACATGAAAGTAGGGACCGACAGCGGTTGCTTCCAGTGGCGCTCCGGCGAGGTCTGCCCCGGCCTGCAGGCGGACCTCATCGGCGAGCAGTGGGCGCCGCTGCCCGAGGAGGAGAGCGTCACCCGGAGCGCGGACTACCTGGGTTCCATGCTGCCCAGCGGGCCGAGCGCCTGAAGGACCTGGCCGATGCCGACCATTCCCGCGCCCCGGGACGAGCGCCGAGCCCTTGGCTTCGGCCTGCTCGGCTACGGGTTCATGGGCAGGGCGCACTCGAATGCCCTGCACACCATCCCTTACATCTTCTGGCCCTCTGAGGTTCGCCCGGAGCTTGTCGCCATCGCTGGCCGCTCCCAAGCCGGGGTGGCCGAGGCCGCAACGCGTTACGGGTATGCCTCCTACACGACGGACTGGCACGACCTGGTGGAGGACGAGCGCGTGGCCGTGTTCGACAACGTCGCCGCGGATGCCGCTCACGTGGAGCCAACCCTGGCCGCCATCGGTCGGGGCAAGCATGTGGTCTGCGAGAAGCCGCTGGCATCCAACGCCGCCGACGCTGCTCGACTGTACGAGGCGGCCACCCGAGCAGGCGTGAAGCACCTGGTTTGCTTCAACTACCGGTTCTTCCCTGCTGTGCGCCTGGCCTGGGAGCTGGCCCACGGCGGAGAGCTGGGTGAGCTGTACCAGGCGCGCTTTCGCTACTCCCAACAGTGGCGCACCGACCCGGCGGCGCCGCTGCCCAGCTCTACCGGGGTGCTCGGGATCGTCGGCTGCCACGCCGTGGACCAGGCCCGCTTCCTCTGCGGGGAGATCACCTCGGTGCAGGCGGTGATGTCGAGCCCGGTGACCACCTCGCAGCGCCTCTACCAGGGCCGCCCTGTGGACCAGGACGACGTGGTCGCCATTGTCGCCCGGCTGGAGAGCGGCCTGGTCGCCACCATCGACGCATCACTGGTCTCCCCGGGCCGGCGCAACCATCTGGCCTGGGAATTGAACGGGTCCAAGGGCAGCCTTGCCTGGAGCCTGGAGGATCCGAACGTGCTGCGGGTCTATCGGGGGGACGCGGGCAGGACCGCCGGTTTCGCCGAGGTGATCGTGTGCGAGGCGGACCATCCGCTGGCGGGGCCCTGGTGGCCGTCGGGCCACGTGCTTGGCTGGGAGCACGGGCATGTGAACATGCTCGCCCATTTCATCGACGCCGTCGCCAACGGTACGGCCGTGGAACCCTGCGGAGCCACGTTCCTGGACGGGCTGCGCGCCGCCCAAGTGGCAGAGGCGGTCACCGAGGCGGCCTCAACGGGCTGCCAGGTGGAGGTGACCCATGGTGAGCTCGACAGTGCGCCAGGAAGGAAACAGCGATGACACGACAGCAGCGCCGAGGCGCCGCTGGACACCTCCGCCCGGCGGTCCCGCCTTTCCGGGCGCGGTGAGCGGCCGAAGTTGCAAAGGTTCCCTGGAAGGGGACTGAACCAGAAACAACTACTGGAAGCCACCTTCGGCCATTGTGTGTTCCCACCGAGAGCTGGCGCTTCCCTCACCGGCATAGCGGTGTTTCGGCCCAACTGGGGTCCAGGTTCCCCGGGTCCCTGGCGCAGCAGGGTGTTGCGGGCGTGGATACTGTTGCGGCTACCCGTGCGACGCCGACTGGCCCCCAGGAGCCTCACAAGGTGTCGGGCTTGAATGGACGGTGAAAATGAAAGCACGTCTCGCGCCGTTGTACCTCCTTTCGCCGGACGATCCCGACTTCGTCGGCCAGACCCGCCGGCTGCGAGATCTGCTCGCAGACGAAGCCGAGGTGGCCGATCCGCTCCCGTTAGGGGCGGCGTTGCCCGATGTCGACGCGGTGGTCTTCCCTCAGATGGTGGGGGAGGCGTACCGTCGTTCGGGGGAGTTTCGCCAGCTCGGCCTGCCCATCCTGGTGCTCACCTCCGAGTTCGGGACGATGGCGATGTGGGACTGGGAGATCATCAACTACCTGAAGGCGGAGGGAGTCTCTCTCTTGGCGCCCTACTCGTTTGCCGGGGCGGTCACGGCCTGTCGTGCCCTCGCTGCCAAGCGGGAGTTGCGAGCGGGCAGGTTCCTGGTCTACCAGGACAATCCTGGAGAGGGAGGCTTCCAGCCGAGCATCTTCAATCGCTTCTACTGGTGGCAAGACGAGTGCGGCGAGCGGATCCGCGAAAAGTTCGGGCTAAGGATCGTGAAGAGGAGCTTCAAGGAACTCGGCGCCAACGCCAAGGCGATCCCCGACGCGCAGGCCCGGGAGGACTGGGACCGCATTCGGGACACGGTTCCACTCGCTGACGTCAGCGACCGCGCCACCCTCAACGCCATGAAGCTGTACAGGGCCGTCCGTGACGAGCTCGACGAGGGGGAGGGGGCGGTTGCCGCTGGGATCAACTGCCTGAACGAGTCGGCCTTCTCGGACACGACCCCGTGCCTCGCCTGGAACCTTCTCTACCAGGAGCGCGACCTTATCTGGGGCTGCGAGGGCGACACGGTCTCGATGCTCACCAAGTTCATCGTGCACCGCTCGCTGCGCGTGCCGGTAATGATGTCGAACCTCTACCCCTTCCTGATGGGGCAGGCCGCCTTGAAGCACGAGCGTATCCCGGAGTTCCCTCGGGTGGACGATCCCGAGAACTACGTCCTGGCGGCTCACTGCGGCTACCTGGGAGTGGTGCCGCAGAGTTTCGCCACGGAGTGGAACTTACGCCGCAAGGTCCTCGCCATCGTCGACGACAACGCCACGGCGATCGATGCCCGGCTGCCGGTGGGCGACCTGACGCTCTCAAAGCTCGATCCCACTTTCGAGCGCCTCGTCATGGTGGAAGGTGAGCTCAGCGGCTATGCGGGCTACCCGGGCTCTGACTGCCGCAATGGCGCGGTGATCCGCGTACCCGACGGGCACGCCCTGATGGAAGGGCTGCCCTCTCACCATTCGCTGCTCAGCACAGGGCACGACCTTCCCGGCTTCAAGCTGGTCGGCCAGGTGTTCGGGATGCAAGTGGAAGTGCTGGGCGGCCGGATTCGTACCACCGACTAACCTGGCACGAAGGTGGCCACCTAGTCACCCGCGGCGGATTTGACCTGGTGGAGCGCGGCCCTGGCCCGCCGTCGGCGCTCCTGACCGTATCAGCCGGTGCCGGCTGGGCCCGGAGTCGGGTAGGTCCGGGGGCCGTCAGCTCCAGATGGCCGACCCGCTGTCGGGGTCAAAGAAGTTGAGCCGCTCGGTGTCAACGGTGAAGACGGCACGTGAGCCCACCTTGAGCTCACTTCGAGGCGGGACCCGGGCCACCCCTTGGGCCTTCGCTTCACCGGCCTGCAGACTCTGGAGCTCTCCCAGTTCATGGGTTTCAGTGGCAGCCTGAGCCAGTTCGGAACGGGCGCGTGTGGCGTCGATGAGGAAGTGCACCTGCATCTCATTGCCCAGGGCTTCTATCAGCTCCACGTCGGCAGTCAGGGTCGTCCCCGGCACCGGCGCCTGGGAGCTGTCAGAGAGGTGCTCGGGGCGGATGCCGACAACGACCTTGCGGTTCCCGTAGCCGCGCAGCGCCGGCCGGGCATCTCGGAGTGTCTGCGACAAGGCCAGGGCCTGGTGGCCCAGTCGGACCTCGTCGGCCTCGGGGGAGACGACGGCTTCGTAAAGGTTCATGGCCGGCGAGCCGATGAAGGCGGCGACAAAAAGGTTGTCTGGGTGCTCGTAAAGAGACTGGGGAGAGTCACACTGCTGAAGCCGGCCCATGTGCAGCACTGCCACCCTGTCGCCCATGGTCATCGCTTCGGTCTGGTCGTGGGTGACGTAGAGGGTCGCGACGCCCACCCGTCGCTGGATACGGGAAATCTCCGCTCGCATTTGGACCCGCATCTTGGCGTCCAGGTTGGAGAGCGGCTCATCCATCAAGAACACCGACGGTTCGCGCACGATGGCACGGCCCATGGCCACCCGCTGGCGCTGGCCGCCGGAGAGTTGGCCAGGCTTGCTGTTGAGATAGTCACTCAGGCCCAGCAGCTGGCCGGTTTCGCGCACCTTGGCCTTGATCTCCTGTTTCGGGAGCTTGCGCAGGCGTAGGGCGAAGCCGATGTTCTGCGCAACTGTCATGTGCGGGTACAAGGCGTAATTCTGGAACACCATGGCCACGTTGCGGTCCCTCGGGGGCAGGTCGTTGACCACTCGCTCGTCCATCCGTAGGGTGCCAGAGCTGATGTCCTCCAGGCCTGCCACCATCCGCAGGGCTGTCGTCTTGCCCGAGCCGGACGGCCCGACCAGGACCATCAGCTCTCCCTCTGCCACGTCCAAGTCAAGGTCGGACACCGCTTGCAGCCCGTTGGGGTAGACCTTGCTCACCTTCTCCAAGCTCACGGTCGCCACGGCACCTCCCTGATGGCTATTTGACTGTTTCGCGCCTTGACACGCCAGGCGACTCCCGTTACCGTAATCGTGTTTGGGGTTCACTTCTAGTCGTTTTTGAAGGAACTTTCTTATGAATTCTTCCCAAGATAGTCGAGCCCCGCGCCACCCTCGCCGAGGCAGCTGGCAGCTGATGGCGGACATCAACCGCAACCTGGTTGTCAACGTGCTGCGCACGTGCCCGGTGATGTCCCGGGCCGACCTATCGAGGGCAACGGGACTGAGCGGCCCGACTGTCTCGTCAATCGTTGCCGACCTCACCAGCCGGGGCTTGGTTCAAGATCTTGGGCAGGGTCTTTCAAGCGGGGGACGGCCCCCCTTCTTGGTCCGGCTCAACGACAAGGCGAACTATGTCATCGGCCTGAAGCTCATGGGACACGCAATATCTCTTGTCGTAACGGACTTGAGCGCAACAGTGATGTACGCCCAGGTGACCCCTCTTGTGGGACCAGCCGCCGCCATGCCCGACCAAAAGGCCCGGCCACCCGTGCCCCGCGACCCAGGATCCATCATCGACGCCGTCTGCGCGGCCATCGACACCGCCGTCTCCTCCTCAGGAGTTGACGTGGGCCGCTTGATCGGAGTGGGCGTAGGTATCAACGGAACAGTCGACGCGACCACCGGGACGTGCCGCTTGTCGCCCACGTTCAACTGGAAGAATGTGCCTCTGGCGCGGCCCATCTCAGATCGACTGGGGCACCCGGTCATCCTTGAGAATGACGCCAACACACTGGCTGCCGCCGAACAATGGTTTGGGCGTGGCGCAGGCGTCGACACCTTCATTGCTGTTGCGGTGGGTGCCGGGATCGGCTCGGGAGTCGTGGTCAATGGCCAGCTCTATCGCGGAACAGACGGTGCGGCAGGCGAGTTCGGCCATGTCCAACTGAGCGACACGGGACCGTTGTGCTCCTGCGGCAGAGTCGGCTGTGTGGAGGCCTGGGCTTCCGACAGGGCGATCTTGCGGGACATACACGCCGCTATCGATGAAGGCAGAGAGACGTCTCTTGGTCGTGTGGGGAACACGGGCGAGCTCACGATCGCCCAGGTGGCGGCTGCCGCTGAGCACGGTGACGAGCTCAGTCGCCAAGTTCTATCGCAGGCCGGTCATTACCTCGGTCGTGGGATAGCAACGCTCATGACCGTGATCAATCCCCGGTTGGTTATCATAAGTGGTGAGGGTGTAGAGGCTGGACACTGGCGCTTTGATCCAATGATGAGGGCTATCGAATCATCTGTTTTTCCAGACATCAACGCGGAGATTATCTTCGCACCGGAGCCACTTGACGATACTAGATGGGCCCGCGGTGCTGCGTGTGTCGTGCTGGGTGAGATCTTCAACACACCCACCCAACCGTCATTGGTGGACGCGCGGCTAGGTTGACATGGTCGCGCCAGGAAGAGGGCTTGAATGGTAGAAGAGATATGGAGTTTAATAGAGTAGTGTTCATGGCAGATGCCGTTGGTCCCATGGAAGGACAACAATGAGTAGGAAGGAGCGGTAACAGTGATGAAGATTCAGCGGAGAGAGGGATCAGTGTCCAAGCATCGCGGGGGGCGTGTCACCCCGGTGGTGGCGGTGCTCGCCGCGGTGCTGATGGTTGCCGGAGTGTGTTCGACGGCCTTCGCGTCGACGCGAGGGGTGTCAACGCGGTCCGCGTCGACGGCCTCGAGCGTGGCGACGGCAAAGGGGGGCGTGATCACCGAGCAGGACTACTACACGACGGGTGACAACACCGAAATGGTCGCGTTCATCAAGCAGTTCCAGAAGGCGAACCCCGGCTTTACCGTGAAGCGTGACTTCGTGCCCCCGGCAACGATGGAGTCCCAGGAACTGGTGGAGGCTGCCGCCGGCCAGCTCCCGGATCTGATGATGATGGACAACCCGTGGGTCGGAGGGCTGGCTGCCGCCGGTGACCTGGTCCCTCTCGATCAGCTCGGTGTCAGCAACAAAGGGCTGACGGAAGGGGCAATAGCGGCGGGGAGTTTCCACGGGACCCAGTTCGGGATCGGTTTTGGCAACAACTCGCTTGGCTTGTTCTACAACAAGAAGCTGCTCAAGGCGGCGCATGTGACACCGCCCAAGACATGGGCACAACTCGTGACCGCGGCCAAGGCCCTCACCAACAAGAAGACCGGGGTCGACGGCCTCGAGGTTGCTGGGTTCAACTCGGGCGGAAACGCGACCTGGCAGTTCCTGCCCTTCTTCTGGACCGCCGGTGGGGACCTCGAGCACGTCAACAACGCCGGCGGGATCTCGGCGCTCAGCCTCTACTCCAAGCTGGTCAAGGATGGCAGCATGCCCTCCTCGGTGGTGAACTACCAGCAGAACGACATCGCCAACCACTTCGCGAGCCAAAAGGCCGCGATGATTGTGATAGGGCCGTGGGAGTTCGGCCCCTTCAACTCGACGAAGGGCCTCAGCTGGGGCGTTACCTCAATTCCCGTCCCGAAGGCGGGCATGGCGCCGGTCGGGCCCCTTGGAGGAGAGGTGTGGGTCATCCCCAGGACGACGCCCGCCCAGGAGGCGTTGGGGCTCAAGCTCTTGCGTTTCCTCACCTCTCCGGCTAGCACCTATAGCTGGGCTTCGCAGAACGGCGAGATAGCCAGCCAGAAGTCGGTGTCGGCCAAGCTCATCAAGAACGATCCGTCAGACCGGATCTTCGCCTACGAGATCGAGCACGCGCAGGCCCGTACATCTGAAGTGGGTCTCGCCTACCCGGCAATAGACACAGATCTGGGCAATGCGATCCAAGCCGTCATCCTCGGAAAGCAGACGCCGAAGGCGGCCGCTAACTCAGCCGAGGTGCAGGTGAAGTATGCGCTGGAACAGTACGGCGAAGGTTAACTCCTGACCGTGTGAGTCAGTCGGGGCCACGCCTTCGGTCACGAAGGCGCGGCCCCGACTGTTGCAATTGCCCACGGTCGCCAGGCACAGCCGTGGAAAGGACTACCGTCAACCGGAAAGGACTGCTGTGCTCTCTTCTTTCCCGCAATCTCACGACGAGATCAGCATTCCGCGTTTCTTCGACGATGCCGGCGCGCTCACCTGGCGCTGCGGTCACGAAGTGGTACGCATCGAAGCGTGGGGTCCGGACAGCCTGCGCGTGCGCGCTGGCCTTGATGACCTGATCGAAGGCCACGGTGCCCTCAGCGAGCGACCGGCTGCAGAACCAGTCGTCGAGATACACGCAGAGGATGCAAGGATCACCGTCGGAGCGCTGACTGCGGAGGCGGATGCCGTCGGCCACATCCGCTTCGTCAGAGGTGACACTGACGATGAGCTGCTCGCCGAGCAGCCCATCCATTCCTGGTGGCCCGGCCCCCGCAACTTCACCGCCACCGGCAACGGCTATCACCACCTCGAGCAGTGCTTCGCCGCCTATGAGGGTGAGCGGCTCTTCGGCCTGGGCCAGCACACACACGGCCGACTGGACCAGAAGGGCATCGTGCTCGACTTGGTACAGCGCAACGCTGAAGTGAGCATTCCCTTCGTCGTGTCGAGTCGTGGCTACGGCTTGCTCTGGAACAACCCGGCCGTTGGGCGGGTTGAGCTCGGAGCCACCGCCACCCGCTGGGTCGCCGACAGCGCCCGCCAGATCGATTACTGGATCACCGCTGGGACTCCAGTACAGATCGCTGCCCACTACGCGGGCGTGACTGGGCGTCCTCCGATGCTTCCCGAGTGGGCGGCGGGGTTCTGGCAGTCCAAGCTCCGCTACCGCACTCAGGAAGAGTTGCTCGAAGTGGCCAGGGAGCACCATCGGCGCGGGCTTCCACTCTCGGTCATCGTCTCGGACTTCTTCCACTGGACCCAGCTCGGAGACTGGCGCTTCGAGCCGAGCGAGTGGCCCGACCCTGGAGCGATGGTCGATGAGCTGGCAGCCATGGGCATCCGGCTGATGGTGTCTGTGTGGCCCTCAGTGAGCGTGCTCTCGTCCAACTACCAGCCGATGCTCCACGCCGGGTACCTGATTGCCAGTGAACGGGGAGCGCCCTTTCATGCGGACTGGCCTGACCGGCACTCCTCAGTGCGTCTCCCGGTTGCCTTCTACGACGCCACCAACCCAGAGGCTCGCCGGTATCTCTGGGATCAGCTCCGCGCCAACTACTACAAGGTTGGGATCAAGGTCTTCTGGCTCGACGCCTGCGAACCCGAGATCAAACCCGGCCATGTCGACAACCTCCGCCTTGCCGCTGGGCCCGGCCCAGAGGTGATCAACCGGTACCCGGCCGACCACGCCCGCGGCGTTTACGAGGGCATGGTCGAGGCGGGCGAGACCGAAGTGGTCAGTCTGATCCGTTCGGCGTGGGCGGGCAGCCAACGCTGGGGTGCCGCCCTGTGGTCAGGGGACATTCCTGCCACCTTCGAGTCCCTCGCCGCTCAAGTTCGGGCGGGCCTCAACGTCGCGTTGTCGGGTATCCCCTGGTGGACGAGCGACATCGGCGGGTTCCACGGCGGGGACCCGCAGAGCCCCGCCTACCGGGAGCTGCTTGTGCGTTGGTTCGAGTACGGCGTGTGGTGCCCGCTGTTCCGGCTCCATGGTGACCGCGAGCCGCGTGTCCCACTTTCTCAGGCGATGTCCGGTGGCCCGAACGAGGTGTGGTCATACGGCGAGGAGGCGTACGACATTCTGGCGAGCATCCTGCTGCTTCGCGAGCGGATCAAGCCCTACGTGCTGGAGCAGATGGCCGTCGCGGCTGAGGAGGGAATCCCGCCCATGCGGCCACTTTGGTTTGACTTCCCCGACGACGCTGATGCCTGGGGGGTCGATGACGAGTACTGTTTTGGCCCCTCGGTGCTCGTCGCACCGGTCACAGAGCTCGGCGCGCGCTCTCGTCGCGTCTACCTGCCGGCTGGCGCCACTTGGAACGATCCGTGGTGCGACGAGACAGTCAAGGGTGGAACGTGGGTCGACGCCATTGCCCCGCTCGAGCGCATCCCCGTGTACCTTCGCGACGGCGCCCAGCTGCCGCTGCGCTGAGCCCAGATTCGAGTAGTGAGGCTGCCGATGTCGGATGTAGCACTCGGGACCACGGCAACGCGCACAGACCAGGTTCGTTTATCGGGCAGGCTCCTACGCGGCAAACACCCGACAAGGCGCCGGAAGCGCTTCAGCGGTCGCGTACTGTTCCTATTGCCGGCTGTCATCTATCTCCTGGCGCTCTTCGTATATCCGATCGTCTATAACATCCTTCTGAGCGTTCGGCAATCGAGCGTCATCGTGTTCGTACGCAACACCGGCGGCTTCGTCGGCCTCACCAACTACCACATGGCGGTCACGAACCCCGTTCTGCCAGGCGTGCTGTACGACACGGCGATCTTCATGGCGGGGTCAATCGTTGTGCAGTTCAGCCTCGGCTTCTTGATCGCTTTGTTCTTCACTCGGCGCTTTCCCTTGAACGGATTCCTGAGGTCGCTCATACTCGTTCCCTGGCTGCTCCCTGGCGTTGTCACGGGAATCATCTTGCGAATGATGTTCGACCCGAACATCGGCATGGTCAACCAGGTGCTCACCGATGTCGGGCTGATCCACTCGCCTATCGAGTGGTTCGCGAACGGTCATCTGGCGCTGCTGGTCGTCGTTCTCGCGAACATCTGGGTAGGGATCCCGTTCAACATGTTGCTTCTGCACGGCGGCCTCCAAGACATTCCAAAGGAGCTTTACGAGGCAGCGCGTGTCGACGGTGCGGGGCGGGTGCGCATCTTCCGGTCGATCACTCTGCCCGTGATGCGACCGGTGATCGCCGTGGTGCTGGTTCTCGGCTTCATCTATACCTTGAAGGCCTTCGACATCGTAATGATCATGACCGGTGGCGGGCCGATGAACGCCACCCAGCTTCTGTCCACCTGGGCTTACACCCTGTCGTTCTATAACCTCGATTTTGGTCAGGGCGCGGCGATCGGCACGCTCATGATGCTGATCTCCCTCGTCTGCGCGTTCGCGTACGTGCGCAGCTACAGGGCGGAGATTCGGTGATGAGCCACCGGCGCAGCCATCGTCGGAGGTTGCTGGTCTCGGGGCTGAACGTCGCCGGGGCGCTGGCGATCGTCGGGGTCATGCTCATCCCCCTGTACTGGGCCGTGGTCACGTCTCTCAAGACATTGCCGCAGTCCTACGCCACGCCGACCTCGCTTCTGCCGCCGTCGCCTACGTTCTCCGCGTACTCGCAGGTATTGCACACCCAGGGTGGCTCGCTGCTCACCAGCTTCATCATCGCGATCGGTGCCACGGTCCTCTCACTGCTGATCTCCGTGCCCGCGGCCTACGCCCTCGCGAACTTCCGATTCCGGGTCACCGGGCTGGTCACCTTGTCCCTCCTGGTCGCCCAGACGGTCCCCGGCATCGTGCTGGGCACCTCGTTCTTCAAGATCTTCGCCAGGATCCACCTGCTCAACAGCTATCCAGGGCTTATCATCGCCGACTCCACCTATTGCGTGCCGTTCGCCATCCTGGTCATTCGTGCCTTCATGATCGCGTTGCCACGCGATCTGCTCGAGGCGGCGCAGGTGGACGGTGCGACGATGCTTGGTTGTCTCCTGCGGATCGTGATCCCGCTCAGCCGGCCGGCGATCTTGTCGGCAGCGCTCTTCTCGTTCCTATTCGCGTGGGGCGACTTCCTCTTCGCTCTGACGCTCAGCACCTCCAACGCCGTCGAACCGATGACCCTCAGCATCTACTCGTACCTGGGTCAGTACACCTCGCAGTGGCCGGAGTTGATGGCCGCGGCCGTGTTCGCCGCGATCCCGTCGGCCATTCTGCTCGTGCTGGTCCAACAAGGGATACGAGGAGGGATCGCCACCGCCGGACTCAAGGGGTGAGACCTGCTGGCCAGGTCCCGGTTGGCACTCCGAGCCTGCCGGAGACCTCATCGGGACCGATCGACCTGGCCTTTCGTTGGTGTGACACTGACGAAGAAGACGAACGGCCGGAGCTGGAGCCTGAGCCGTCTTTCAGTTGCGGCCGCGGCGTGGGATGATCAAGTTCAATACATCAACGAAGTGCTGAGGAGGTCCTCGATGCCGGTGCCGACCCGTGACGACCGCTTCTCGTTTGGACTGTGGACGGTGGGCTGGCAGGCTCGAGACACATTCGGAGATCCGACACGGGACCCACTGGACCCCGTCGAAGCCGTGTCTCGCCTCGCCGAGCTGGGCGCGTACGGCGTGTCCCTTCATGACGACGACCTCATTCCCTTCGGGTCCGATGATGCCGAGCGCGCGAGAAGGATCAAGCGGTTCCGCGACGCTCTGGCCGCGACTGGCCTCGTCGTGCCGATGGTCACGACCAATCTCTTCACCCATCCGATCTTCAAGGACGGGGCCTTCACGAGCAATGACCGCGGGGTCCGCCGCTACGCCCTCCGCAAGGTCATGCGCAATCTCGAGCTCGCCGCCGAGCTTGGAGCGAGCACCTATGTGTTCTGGGGTGGGCGCGAAGGGGCCGATACCGATGCGGCAAAGGACGTCCGGGCGGCTCTGGATCGTTATCGAGAGGCGCTAGACGTTCTTGCGCAATTCGTCATCGACCGTGGTTACGGCATCCGGTTTGCGATTGAGCCGAAGCCGAACGAGCCGCGCGGTGACATCCTGCTGCCAACGGTAGGAAGCGCGCTCGCTTTCATCTCGACACTCGAGCATCATGAGATGATCGGGGTGAACCCCGAAGTCGGGCACGAGCAAATGGCTGGGATGAACTTCGTCCACAGCATTTCACAGGCACTTTGGCACGGAAAGCTCTTCCACATCGACCTCAACGGTCAGCACGGGCCTAAGTTCGACCAGGACCTGGTGTTCGGTCATGGTGATCTGCTGAGCGCATTCTTCCTCGTCGACCTTCTCGAGAATGGAGGCCCCGGAGGCGGGCCTGCCTACGACGGTCCCCGCCATTTCGATTACAAGCCGCTCAGAACCGAGGATTCGGCCGGTGTCTGGACCTCGGCCGCATCCAACATGCGGACGTACCTGCTCTTGAAGGAACGGGCGGCGGCCTTTCGCGCCGATCCAGCCGTGCAGGAGGCCCTGAGTGCCAGCCAAGTCGGAGAGCTCGCCACTCCGACACTCAAACAGGCCGAGTCGTATCTCGATCTGATCGCCGACCGGTCCGCCTTCGAGGAGTTCGACCTCAAGACCGAGGCTGCACATGGATTCGGCTTCGCCCATCTCGATCAGCTCGCTGTCGAGCATCTGCTCGGCGCTCGTTGACCAACCTGGCGGCACCGCTGCGTCACACGAACCTGGCCAGTGCGAAGACCCGCTTTTCCATGACCCTCGTCGACGGCGTTCGTCTGGGCTTGGCGCTGGTGCCGCCGCCCCAACAGCAGGGCTCGGACTCATTGGCGAGTAGCCGCTGAAACCCTAGACGTTCTCGTAGCGCAGCTTTGAGGCCGTCGGGGCAGAGACTCCGGCTTCCTTGGCGATCTGGGCTTTGGCGACCTGCCTACAGATCGATGAGGGCCTCGAGCGTCCTCGGGATCCCAGGCTCCAAACTCAACAGGACTCGTTCGCCAGTTGCCAGATTGCCGCCTTCAACGAGGTTCCCATCGATACGCAGCGCCTTTGGCCGCGCTGGCAACACAATCTCGAGCGACACTTCCTTGGGAGATCGCAAGATCGCCGTCACGCTGCCCGGTGCCCACCTCAACCGTTCGACAAGGACCTGGCCCCTACAGGCAATACCCTCGATGCACCCCGACTTCCACTCAACCGGGCGAGCCGGAAGGACGCTGATCCTGCCGATCGAGGATTGCACGAGCATCTCGACGATCAGCGCGGGAAGGCCACCACAGATATCGACATTGAACAACGCCTCCTTGCCGCTTGCACAGACCAACGAGTCGTGAGTCGATACCAGTGACGGACGCCAATAGCGCGTCGCCAGCAACGTCACGGCCTCCAGGGCCAGATCGGCCATGCCAAGGTGTGCCGCGGCCAGGCCAAGCCACACCACGCCGAAGGCCATTTCCCCGTTACCCGGCTCCCTGCGCCACCGTAGCCGTAGTTCGACTGCCTGCCGACAAGCCTGCAGAATCCGCTCGTCGCACTGGAGCTCGGGGTCGACCTCGTACAACAGCGGGTAGAGGTGCGACGCATGCCGATGTGCTTGATTGTTACGCAGCGCAGGCCAGGCCCACTCGGCTAGAGCGCCGTCTTCGTCCACCGCGTACGCTGGTAGTCCACGGAGAAGGGCTTTCCAAGACTCGACCCGGTCCGCGTTTATGTTGAGAGCTGCGCTGGCGACGATCAGGTTGCGCAAGACGTCCTTGGCGATGGCGATATCCATTGTTGCGTTGATGGTCGCTTGCGAACCGGAGTTCCCGGGATTGTTCTCGGGCGACAGGGATGGCACGAACGCCAATGTGCCGGTCGCGCCCTCGATGAGGAAGTCTTCGTAGAAGTCGGCTACCTCTTGCATGAACGGTAAGGCGCGCAGCACCAAGAAATCATCATCACCGGTGTACTGCCAATAGTCATAGAAGAGCCGAGCGGCCCATCCTGCCCCCGCAGTCCAAAACTCGTGGCACCATGTCTCGTTGAAATGGTTTTGCAGTCCGTGAGTGCTGAACCGCGAAGGTACATAGACACCGCGACAGGCAAATAGCGAACGGCTGTTCTGTCGGAAATCAGCCAGCATCGACTCCAGGTAAGAGAAATAGCTGAGCAACAGCTCGGGTGTGCCCGTGCTCAAGATGGCCCCCAGAGCAGTCTGAACGTTGCCATTGTGTGTATAGTCGCCAGACCACGCGGGCGTATAGGAGCCGGCCCAAACGCCTTGCAGGTTGGGTGGCAAGTCACCGCAGCTCGAGATGATGGCGTAACGACCTGCATCGAAGACCTTCTCGAGGAGTGCAGCTTCTGCGACACCGGAGCGTGAGCTTTCGAGGAGCTCCTCGCTCGGCGAGGAGGCCGGACCCTTTCCACCGAGGTCCAAGCGGGCTCGACAGAAGAGATCTCCGTGGATCGCCGCGTGCCTGAGGAGCAGGTCGTCATAGTCTGCGGGCAGGCGGTTCAGCCGCGCCGCGAGATCAAGGAAGGTTGGGCTTGTGTCCTCTGTCAGCATTTCCAGCCCGACAAGGACGAGGACGCTGTCGGCACCCGTGACACTGATCTGTTCGTGCCCGAGGACGACCTGGCCACCATCCGCAACCACTCTTACCGCCGTCTGGTATCCCAGAACGCCGCGGCCGTGGTGTTGTTTGAAGGTGGCTCGGTAGGCGAGCACATGACCGAGACGCTGCCGCTGGCACTGCGCCACCCGCGACAGGAAGGATCCGTTGTCGTGGTCTGTCTCCTGCGGCCCCGGCGTGCTCGAAATCCTCAGAGCGCAGTCGAGCCTTCCTGGCCTCGCGGCGATCAGCTTCAGCACCGCCACGTCGTCGGCACGCGAGACGAACAGGTGACGCGACGATGGCCCAAGGTCATCTTGCCAGCTGACGCACACTTCCCCCGTTTCGTAGTCAGCCCCTCGCGAATAGTCACGGAGCTCACCACGGACGGTCTCGCTGACCCTCAGGTCGAATGCTGGCACGAACGGGTCTGTCCAGCGGAGTCCGCCGTAGCCATGTTCATCGGCGATCCGTACAGCAAGGTCGGCTGCTTGCTGGTACTGGCCCGCCAACAACAGAGCCCGGATCTGCGGCAGGTGAGGAGCCATGTCGATCGGTGGGAGGGCGGGCGTCGTCGGCAGGAACAGCCGCTCGTGGCTGAAGGTCAGCACCTCCTCGGCGGGGTCACCGAGAACCAGGACCCCGATGCAGCCATTTCCGCTGACGAGCGACTCTTCCCAATTGGCTGCACGCGTCGCGGTGACGAACCCCCGTACCGGCGCGTCCATCCAGTTGCCCTCTTCCTCCTGCCTCACGAGCCCGTCGTTGGCTGGTCAGGCGGCAGCGGAGCCGCGGACGCCTCGCGTACCAGTTCGAGTAGCCGGTCCCGGCGCAAGCAGGCAGCGAGGCAGAACGAATCGGCGAGCGCCTCGATCTCCTCGCCTCGTACGCCCTCGAAGCAGCGCCCGAACGCACCGACCAAAGGCTCGGCGAGCAGGATATGGCGAACAACCAGGGCGATCCAGGAGTCCTGACCCCAAGGGAAGGGCTGGAAGTCCGGGAACTCCTTGCGGAAGGTCTCCTCTATGGGCGACATGATGTGGCGGACGCCCGCGTCTGTGGATCCCCACGCGTCAACGCCGAGACGGGCTTTGGCATCGAGAACAGGGCGTATCCGCCGCAGATAGGGCGACGCCGGGTCGGCGCAGACAAGGCCCTGCAACCCGATGTCCTTGTAGGTCCAGAGCGACCAGCCCGCCTGGTGCTCACTATAGATGTCCAGCTGGTCGGCGAGTAGCCGGTAGCGCATCTCGTCGCGGACCGGGTCGCCGGTGTACACCGGGCCGAACTCGCCCACCCAGATCGGGGTGCCGGTCTCGCTCATGAACCGTGTCCGCTCGATGAATTGGCGCTCCAGAGCGTCGCGGTCGAAGTGCTGGCCTCGGCTCACTCCCGGGTAGTCCCCGCCATCGGGGAACCCGGGGACCGCGTAGTCGTGGCACGTGTAGACGACGTTCGGCCAGACCTGTTCGAAGAGGCCGAACTCCGTCGCATAGCGATTGCCGTCGAGAAAGAGGATGTGCTCGGGGTCGACGGCGCGCACGGCCTCGTACAGCCGCTGGTAGAAGGGCCAGATTGCATTGCCACGGGCGTCCCCTGGCTCGTTCACCAGGTTGTATCCGGCGACCCACGGCTGATGGCGGTAACGACGCGCCAGGACCTCCCAGAGGTTCACCACCCGGTCCTGGAAGTGCTTGTGCGCCCAGAACGCCGCCCAGTGGGTCGGGTTGTCGCTGTGCCAGTGCTGGTTCTGGCCACCCGGCAGCGCGTGCAGGTCGATGACGCTGTACAGACAGTGCCGGGCGGCACGCTCGATCGCCCGGTCGAGCAGCTCGAAGCCTTCCTCCTTCATCTCGAACGGCGCCATGTCGTCTTCGAAGTGGCGATAGTTGATTGGCAGCCGTACGCAGTTGAGGCCGAGGGAGGCAAGGAGGGCGGCGTCCTCGTCGGCAAAGAACACCTCGAGGAAGCGATCGAAAAAGCGCCGATAGCCTTCATCGCCGAGGGCTCTGCGTAGCGCCAGGCGCTGGAGCGATTCGGTCGACGGGTAACCGGTGATGAAGTTCTCCATGTTCATCCAGCCGCCGATCCCGACGCCGCGCAGCGCGATGCGGCAACCTGACCGCTTCTCGATCTGGGCTCCATTGGTGTGCAAGAGGATGTTCTCGTCCATCGCTAGACCGGTTCCTTCCTGACCCTTTCCTCCGGGTCGGCCATCAACGGATTGCAAGCCCGCCGAGCCCTTGCACGAATTGGCGACGCAGTCCGAAGTAGAGGAGCACGAGAGGCAAGACCGACAGCATGACCGCGGCCATGACCACAGGCACGTCGATGCCGTACTGCGAAGTCGAGGCCACCTCGTACAGGCCCACGGGCAGCACAGAGTTGGAGTTGCTCTGGGTGAGGATCAGGGGGATCAGGAAGTTGTTCCACGCGCCGAGCCCGGCGAAGATGCTCACCACTGCGAGCACCGGCCGCGCCATCGGCCAGACCAGGCGGGTGAAGAGAGTCCATTCCCCGGCGCCGTCTACGGTCATGGCGTCGAACAGCTCGCGGGGGATGGCGCGGACGTAGTTCACCATGAGCAGCACAGCCACCGCTATCAGCGAGGCGCTCGCCGCCAGTATCACGGCGATCAGTGTGTCGTAGAGGTGCATCTTCACGACGATGATGAAGATCGGGATGATGATCGCCTGGACCGGCACCGCCAGACCGAAGAGGATGACGCGGAAGGAGACAGCCGCAAAGCGCGAGCCGCGCCGCACGATGCGGTAAGCGGCGCCGAGGGAGAACAGCACCACGATGACGATCGAGGCAAGGGTGAGCACGGCGCTGTTGCGGAAATCGGTGCCGAGCCCGGTCGCCGAGAAGACGGTGCTGTACGACGACAGGCTCAGGCCTCCTACGGGGAGCCAGGGATTGCCGGTCAGGTACTGGCCCTGGGTGCGGAAGCTCGCCAGAGCCATGTAGTAGATAGGCAGAAGGACGATGACCAGCCAGACGGTGCCTAGCACGAAGGCGATCAGCCGTGCTACGCGGCTGGCTCCGGGGGCACCGGCCCGGCCCGTCCGCCCACCGTGCGCTCGCGCCACGCGAGCCGCGGCGGGCCTCGAAGCGACGGCCTCCGGTGCTGGCGGGGTAAGGCTTGTGGAGCTCACGAGATCCCCTCCCGACCGCTGTCCATCTTGCCGAAGCCCGTGGCGCGGATGAGGAGGAGTGCGACGGCGATGCCGAGGACCGCGAGGACGACCGCCAGTACGCTCGCATAGCCGAACTCGGTCTGCAAGAAGCCCGTGTCGTACATGTACAGGGAGAGAACACGCGTGGTGTCGCCCGGGCCGCCCTGGGTGAGGATGAAGATGATGTCGAAGTAGGTGAGCGATCCGACGACGATCAGCATGGAGGAGGTGACAACCGTATAGCGGAGCTGGGGGAGCGTCACATAACGAAAGGTCTGGGCGAGAGTCGCGCCGTCTATGCGCGCGGCTTCATAGAGCTCGTTGGGAATGGTCCGCCGGCCGGCCTGGTAGATGAGAGCGTGAAAGGGAACGAACTGCCAGGCGATGATCACCACCAGCACGTACAGGGTGAGGTTCGGGCTGCCCAGCCAGTTCTGGTTCAAGAAGCTGAGCTTCAGATGGAAGGAGAACCAAGCGAGGCCGCCGAATTCGGGGCTAAGTACGCCCTCCCACATGAGGGCGATGCCGGCAGTCGACAGCAGCAACGGCAGCAGGTAGATCGCCGCGTACACGGACCGGTAGCGTTGCGTCCCGGCTATGAACAGGCCCAAAGCCATCGCCAGTGGTGTCTCCACCAACCAGCTGAACACGACGAGCTCCAGGGTGACGAGGAGGGCGTGGTGAGCCCCCGGGTCGGAGAAGAAGCGCGACCAGTTGGCAAACCCCACCCACCGCAACGTCCCGATGACGTTCCAGCTGGTGAACGACAGGAAGACGGCGAAGACCACGGGGACCACGATGAAGAGCCCGTAAAGCAACAGGGTCGGCGATAGCCCCACGATATCGGCGAGGAGAAGCACGCGGCGCCTTGGGGATCCCGGTTTGGGGACAGGTACCGGCGCTCGCTCCCTGTTGAGGACGGTGCTCACGGTGGCCATGTCAACCTCTTGTGTCCAGGGAGAGGTCCCGCCCCGTTCAGGCGGCGGGACCTCTCCCATCTGTGACCGGACGAGAGGTGGCCCGGTCAGGGTGTTGGATCCGAGAGGATCCTGGACTTTGCTCCTATGAGCCAGTCTGGTAGCCGTTCATGATCTTCACGAACTGCGCGGGCGTCTCCGTGAGGTCGAACACCTTGCCCAGGTTGGTGACCATCGGCGTCGCCTTGACCGGGCCGAGGGCCTGGTCCCAGGAGTACTGGAAGTAGGGTGCCTTCGCCACGTCGTTGTACACCGGCACCAGGTAGCGCTTCAGGGGTGAGGTCTTGAGGAGGCCCGCCGAGCCGGCAATCATCGGCACAAGCCCATTCTTGACCTCGTCCGCGGCATAGGCGTGGCTGCTGAACACGGAGGCGGCGAACTGTTCTGCGACGTACTTCTGCGCGGCCGATATGTGGGTCGCCATGGCAGCGTAGTTCGTGGTGTTGCCCTCGAGGTCGTTCAGGTTACCCTTGCCGCCCGGCACTGTCGGGAACTCGCCAATTCCCAGCTTGCCGGAGTTGACGAAGCTGGCGTTGTCCGAGAGCATGACTCCGAGGTCCCAGTCCCCCATCAGCTCCATCGCGCAGACGCCTTGGTAGACAAGGGCGTCGACGAAGCCAGTGCCCCAGCTGATCGAGTCGTAGCCAGTCTCGAACGCCTTGTCCTTGACCAGCGTCTGGATGTCGGTTAGCGCACTGAGGATCGCCGGGTTGGACCAGGCGGCCTTCTTGTTGGCCTCGACGTTCAGGAAGGCCTGGGGACCACCTGCGCGATCGGTGAAGTACTCGAGGTACATCAGGCCCTCCCAGTTGTCCACGTTGCCGAGGCCGATGAGGGTGGTGTTGTGGGCCGCGAGAGTCTTCACGTCATTGAGCAGCTGCGGCAGCGTCTTGGGGTAGGCGAGGTGGTACTTGGCCAGCACGGTCTTGTTGTAGAAGAAGAGCACCGGCTGGGTCCCGAGGATCGGGATGCCGTAGACCTTCTTGTTGAAGGTGACCGGGCCGAGGCTGGAGGCAAGGAAGCTCTTCGTCCAGGACGGCTTGCCGGCATCATTCTTGCCCGCGTCCGCGAACGGTTGCGCCTTGCCGGCTTGTATGAACTGCTGGAGCGCTCCACCACCCCAGGAGAAGAAGAGCGCCGGCGGGCTCTTCGTCCCGAGCGCCGAGAGCAACTTGACCTGGTAGGTGTTGCTGCTGGACGGGGTGATGCTCACGTTCACGTGGTCGCCCGGGTGGGCGGCATCGAACGTGGTGGCCAGTTGGGTCCACAGGTTGTCGACGTTCTTGCCGTTGTCCACCATCCAGACGTTGATGGTGGCCTTCGGCGTCGCCGATCTCACTGTGGTGGTCGAGGCACCGGTTTCGGGCACGGCGACGAGGAACACCGCTACGACGAACGCTGCGAGCGCAGCGCCGAAGCGCCTGCTCCCTATGCGACTGAGAGATTCACGGATCAAGGTTCCTTCCCTTCTCACTAGGTCGACCGCCCTGCCTGGCGGAGAGCACCGCCTGAGCAGGCCCGATCGCGAGATATGTGGTGGCAGCTTCGGCAATCCCCCGAAGGGGCCACGCGCTTACACAAACAACACGGTGTCGTCACACGCCAACGCAGTTCCGCCCCAACGTTGTGGAGACGGTCGGTCCTGGCGGCGGGACCAACGTTCATCTTCCCCTGAGTGCTTGCCCTTGCCTTTCCCCCTTTCTGTCCAACGCACATTCACTGCGTTCGGGGGCATAACATAGCCATACATTCCGTTAACGCTAACGGCGCACCATAGCACCGGGACTGGTGTGGCGCAAGGGCACGACGCGGAGCTGTCCCTCTCTGTGGGACCGTGGCGCCAGGTCTTTCGGGGGGTTGGCGCCTTCACCGCGGAAGGGTCGCATGGGCCGGGCGTCGGTTTGATCAGCAGCGGAAAGCCCGGTATCGTGCAGCGTCGGTCAGTGACTCAACAGTCACCATAACGGTAACGTAGGACGCTGAGCGAACATGTCATCCCAACAGCCAACCGAGCAGAGGCTCACGATCCGTGAGATCGCGGAGGCAGCCGGAGTGTCGGCGATGACGGTGTCTCGAGTCCTCAACAAGCGTCCAGACGTGGCGCCCGCCACCCGCGAGAAGATCGAGCAGCTCGTTGCGGAGGCGGGGTTCGTTCGCAGCCGAGCCGCTCGCGCCATGCGCAAAGGTCGCCACGGCCTGATCGACCTCGTCGTGCTGTCACTCGACTCCGCGTACATCCTCGAGATCATCCGGGGCGTCGAAGAAGCCCTTGAGCCGACCGGGCTCCGGCTCGTGATCTCGGCGACGAACGGCGAGGACCAACGCGAGCGCCAGTGGCTGGCCAAGATCTCCGACGGGTGGACCGACGGGGCCATCTTGGTGCTGGCTCAAGGGCAGTCTGCTCGCGTCCAGTCCCTACGCCGGCGCCGGACTCCGTTCGTGGTGGTCGATCACCAGGGTGAGCTTGGCCCGCACGTGCCCTCCGTGGGAGCGACGAACTGGGCGGGAGCGCGCAGCGCCACGGAGTACCTCCTCTCGCTCGGCCATCGCCGCATCGGCTTCATCGGCGGAAGCCCCACCCTCGGCTGTGCTCAGGAGCGCGCCAGTGGGTACCAGGCGGCTCTGAAAGCTGAAGGTATCGAGCCGGACCCCGACCTGGTCCGCCCCGGCACCTTCCTCCACGAGTCCGGCTACGAGCAGACCATGGCGTTGCTTGACCTGCCTCGCCCGCCGACAGCGATCTTCGCAGGCAACGACACAATGGCGTTCGGCTGCTACTCTGCCCTGCGAGCTCGGGGCGTGCGCGTGCCGGACGCGATCAGCGTCGTCGGCTTCGACGACGTGCTCGTGGCGCCGCTTGTCATCCCGCCGCTCACAACGGTCCGTCAGCCCCTTGCAGACATGGGCCGCTTCGCCGTCTCGATGCTGCTGCGCCAGATCGAGGGCATTCCGCTGGACGCGCTGCGCGTCGAGTTGGCGACCTCGCTGGTCGTCCGAGAGTCGTGCTCCGCGCCCGCCCACCCTGGCAGCCAGCAGGCGCAACCGTGATCCACGACATCGTCGTGGACAGCAACGGCAATGGCCCTTCGATCGTCCCGCACTGGCGCGTGTGCGTCGGTGGAGGTCGCACCGCCGAGGCGCTGCGTGGTCAGTTCCAGCGGCATCTCGAGATGCTGCAGCATGACATGCCCTTCTCCTACCTCCGCATGCACGGCGTCTTCCACGAGGACATGATGGTTTACCGCGAGAGCGAGGGGCGGCCTGTCTTCAACTGGCAGTACGTCGATATGGCCTATGATCACTGGCTTTCCATCGGGATCAGGCCGTTCGTCGAGCTGGGTTTCATGCCGTATGACCTGGCGAGTGGGGACGACACCGTGTTCTGGTGGCGGGGGAACATCACTCCTCCCAGGGATTGGGCCCGGTGGGAGTTGCTTGTCGAGCGGTTCGTCGATCACGTGATCGAGAGGTACGGCTTGGAGGAGGTGCGCCGCTGGTACTTCGAAGTGTGGAACGAGCCGAACCTCGAGGTCTTCTGGAAGAACGCCGACTTTCCGACCTATCTCGAGCTGTACGAGCGCACGGCGCGCGTGATCAGGGATGTCGACTCCGGCCTGCGAGTAGGCGGGCCCGCCTCCTCGGGAGCCGGCGAGGCAGCGGGGCAGCCACCGTGGGGCCGTGCCTTCCTGCTCGAATGCCGGCAACGCAACATTCCGATCGACTTCTTCTCGACGCACCCCTATCCCACCATCCACACCGTTGACCTCGCGGGCCAAGGCGACATGACCTGGGACGGCCAGGACCGCCTCGGCGTCGACCTTCGAGGGGTCGAAGACCTTCTCGCCGAGACGGAGTTCTCGACGCTCGAGCGGCACTATACGGAGTGGAGCAGCAGTCCCAGCCCTCGGGACCCTGCTCACGACACGGCGTTCATGGCGCCGTTCATCGTGCGCAACAACTGGCTCGCCCGCGGGCACGCCGACTCGCTCGCATTCTGGGCGGTCAGCGACATCTTCGAGGAAAGCCGGCTCGGTGACGGACCGTTCCACGGCGGGTTCGGCCTTGTGAACGCGCAGTCGCTGAAGAAGGCCGCGTACCACGGCTACTGGTTCCTCTCGCGCCTGGGCTCGCAGGAGCTTGTCAGTGGCGAGTGTTTCGCGGCGACGAGACGCGAGGACGGAACGCTGGCCATCCTGGTGTGGAACTATCACCACTACCGTGGCGACTGCTCACCCGCGCTCGTCGCGCGCGGCCGGCAACCCGCCGAGCGCGACACCGGTGAGGTATATGAGCTTTTCGAACCCGGGGACGCGGAACACTTCCGGTTGCGAGTGTCAGGCGTAAGCGGGCCCGTCCGGGTGCGGACCACTCGGCTCGACCGTGAGCACGGGAGTGTCTACGACGCGTGGGTCGCCATGGGGGCGCCCTCGCATATCCGGCCCTCCGACCTCGAGGTGCTGAGAACGCTCATGGAGCCGGAGGAGCGGGTCGAGTGTGTGGCGGCTCGGGACGGCTCGCTGGAGTACTCGGTGGCTGTCGAGCCACATGGGGTGACATTGCTGGAGGTGAGTTGCGAACGTCAGCGGCCCGCGCTGGCGCCTCAGTTCGCGCCCGAGGCCGACTCGGTCCGGGTCGGCTGAGGCTGTCGCCTGTGGTCAGTCGTGCCAGACGGTCTTTATGTTTGTGAACTCCCGGATGCCGGTGGGGGAGAGCTCCCGCCCGTAGCCCGAGCGCTTAATACCCCCGAAGGGGAGGTCGTAGTACGAGATCGTCATGGCGTTTATGTAGACCATGCCTGACTCGAGCTCATCGGCGAAGCGCTGTTGTTCGGCCGCGTCCTCGGTCCAAACACTCGAGCTGAGCCCGAAGTTGGTGTCGTTGGCAAGTGCGATTGCCTCGTCGATTCCGGCGACCCGGAAGAAGGAGGTCACGGGCCCGAAGACCTCGTCACGGTAGACCCGCATTTCCGGGGTGAGTCCCGTCAGTGCAGTGGGCTGGACGAACCATCCCGGGCCGCCCATCGGCGCACCGCCGCAGATGGCCTTGGCCCCCTTCGCCAACGCGTCCACAACCTGCTCGTTCACTTCGTCGCGACCTTGGGCGGTGGCAAGTGGTCCGACCTGGGTCGCCTCCTCGAGGGGATCGCCTACGACGAGCTTGCACATTGCCTCGGCGTAACGCTCCTGGTACTCGTCGGCGATCGCCTCATGGACGATGAAGCGCTTTGCCGCGATGCAGCTCTGGCCATTGTTCTGGACACGCGCCCACACGCCGATCTCGATCGCCCGCTCAATGTCGGCAGAGGGCATAACGATGAAAGGGTCCGCGCCACCGAGCTCGAGCACCGTCTTCTTGATGGCGTTGCCAGCGATGGCCGCCACCGACCGCCCGGCGCCTTCGCTGCCTGTCAAGGTCGCGGCGGCCACACGGTCGTCCTCCAAGATCGCCTGCACCCTCTCGCCGCCGACGAGAAGGGTCTGGAAGACGCCTTCTGGGAAGCCGGCCCGCCGAGCCGCGCCCTCGATGTTGAGCGCCGTCTGGGGCACGTTCGACGCGTGCTTCAAGATCGCGACGTTGCCGACCATGAACGTCGGCGCTGCGAACCTTATGACCTGCCAGAGGGGGAAATTCCAAGGCATCACGGCCAGCACCGGCCCGATCGGCTGGTACTTTATGTGCGAGCCGTGCTTGGCGGCGGTGGTCGTAACGGGCTCGTCGGCGAGCATGGCCGGGGCGTGCTCGGCGTAATAGCGCAGCACGCCCTCACACTTCGCCACCTCGCTGCGTGCTTGGACGATGGGCTTGCCCATCTCGAGAGTCATCGTCTCGGCGATCGCGGCCCGGTCCGCCTCGAGCACGTCGGCCATGGCGCGCACGAGCCTTGCGCGCTCGTCGAAGCTGGTCCGGCGGTAGGAGCGGAACGCACTGTCTGCTAGTGCGAGCCTTCGCTCCACCTCCACCTCGTCGTAGGGCTCGAAGGTCCTCAGGGTCTCGCCTGTCGCCGGGTTCACCGATGCAATGGTCATGGCAACCTTGTACACCGCAGTGGATCGCGCTGCCAAGCCGGAAGTCACCCATGGAACACCTCGTCTGCATGCCGGGCTCGTGCTCAGCCGGGGCGTCGTCGTCGGGCTCGACTGCCGCCGAGCTCGTCGATAGCCAGTTCGCACGTGGCGAACCGGAGGGAGCGGCGATCCATCAGGATCAGGGAACCCAGTTCACCCTGTGGGTGTTCACGGGTCGGGCGATCGACTCCGGCCTGTTGACCTCGATCCACAGCTGCTTTGTGGACTGGACCCCGGAGGCGCCTTGACTCGACCGAAACGGCGCGTGACTCGAACTGCAGCTCGGACGACAGTCATAGCGGAGTGTGCGAGGGCACCGCGCGCCTTCATGAGTCAGGGTGCCTGGCAAGGATGGCTCTGACTCCGGGCCAAATCGGAGGCGATCTGTGCAAGCCGGGCGACGGCGGCCGCCCCCGCCGCTGCGGAGCTGTAGTGCGTGCTGATCGTAGCTGACCCCGCGCTACCAATTCGCTTCCGCTGCCCGGGGTTCTCGTAGAGAAGTCGCATCCAGCGAGCAGCCTGGTCGATGTTGGGTTCCGCCCAGAGTTGCCCGGGCTCGTACACGAATTCCATACCTGGGTTGTTGTAGGTCTCGGAGTGGCCGACGGGGCAAAGCCTGTAGCCAACCAGACAGCTGTTCTGCTGAGTCATGAAGTCCATGTTTCCGGAGTACGCAGTCGCGATGGCCGGTCGACCCGCCAGCATCGCTTCGGCAATCCCCAGCCCGAATCCCTCGGAGCGATGGAGGGATACGTATACGTCCGAGCAGGTGATCAAAGAGGCCATGTCCTCGCCCGACAGCTCCATGTCAATGAGAGTCCCGCCGGCTTCCTGCATCTCGCGCGCGAGGCGTTCGCCAGCAGCCGCGGGGGTCCGTGACAGGTTGATCGTCTTCAAGACCAAGCGAACCGGCCCCGATCGTTCCTTGGGGGTGAAGGCTCTGCGAAAGGCGCGGATAACCGCCCAAGGGTTCTTACGAGCGAATGTCGAGCGAGCGTCGAAGTGGAAGAAGAAGATGCACGCGCCCTCGGAGAGGTCGAAATCTCTGCGGGTAGCGCCAGCGGACGGTGGTGTGTTGACGATACACGGCATGACATGGATGGGCTTGTCCGTATGGCCGAGCAGAGCCTCGCGGCTGAAGCGGCTCCCGATCCAGATCTCGTCGACTCGTGCGACTTGATCGATGAAGGCGCTTGCGAGTGAAGGGAGCTCCCAGAACCAGTGTCCGATGACATAGTTGCCGGGCCCTCGAGGACGTAGCTCGTCATCGGACATGCCGTGCAGCTCGTTTACGTTGACGTAGCAGATGTCTATGTTGTGGGGGCGGCCTTTGGGGAGGTCGTGCAGCCAGACAGGGATGCGCTGTCCGTCGCGCGCAATGCCAGGTATCTGGTACTCGTGGGCGGCGACGCGAACTCCAGCGTCGATCAGTGCGGCCACCGATCGTCGAGCCGACTCCGCCAGGCCGGTAGTCGCTTGCCAGTCAGCGATGACGTTGACTCCTGGCACGTCAGTGTTACCGGAGCTGACATCTTGAGGGCGCGTTGAAGCGGCAGCGCTGAGCGTTCGGCACTCTTCGATAACCTCGAGGTAGCGCTGCACCGTGGCAGGCACTGTCGCCTCGGTCTCGACAAGGCGCAACGCGGCAGCACCGGCACTGCGGCCAACCTTGGGATCCTCGAGCACTCGCCTCATCAAGCGCTCAAGTTCGCTTGCCTCTTTGGAGGGGTCGATCGGGACCTTCCAGCAGAGCGTCGGATCGAGGTCCCGGTACTTGGGAAGGTCGCTTACGATCGCGGGCTTACCGGCAGCTAGCGCCCGCATGAGCAAGGCGCTGACCTCGCCGGCAATCGGCCAGCGAAGGCAGATGGCGACGTCGCAGCGCGCGATCTCCGCCTCGAGGACTTCGAGCGGCACGTTGGTCAGCACCTGGACCGCATCAGCCATGTCCGATGTTCGAATGATCTCGTGAATCTCCCGCTCCGCCTCTGGGCTGTTAGAGCGACCGGCGATCACGAGGAGGGCGTTCTTCGGGAAGGACCCGTGCACTCGAGCGAAGGCCTTCACAGCTACTGCGATGCGCCTGTGCCGCTCGAGATCGCCGAAGATCCCGAAGACGACATCAGCGGGCGCCTCGTTCTGCGATTGTGCAGACGGCTCGACGACTCTCACCGGCCGATGCACATGGCGAATTCGTGCCGTCGGGCACCGCAGGGAAGTCTCTTCGCGAAGCCACGCGCTGTGCACAATCGTCAACAGGCTCGCCTCGACCAAGCGGCGCAACAGGGGCACGCGGAGCCGGTCTGGTTCCTTTCGTCCGTTGACGACGATCGTGGGGACGCCGTCGGCGATCGTGGGATCCTCGATCCGGACCTCCTCAACAAGCACGGGGCTGTTCATGCCTCCGCACGCTGTGGCATAGAGGTCGAGGAGTGCCAGGTCGTGCAGCACCAGAAGGCCTGGTGTGGCGAGTGCAGCGGCATGCATGTAGCCGTGGAGCCAGAGGTCGTTGCCCATCTGGTAGATGTCGAGATTGCACCGGCCGGCGACGCCAGCGAGGTACTTGCTCGCTCCGAGGACCGGCACCCCGGCGGGCGCATGGACAAGGCTCACGACATCGTCGCGCACGACGGCGATGACGGCGATCCGGGTGGTGAGCTCTGTCAGGAGGTCGAAACTGTAGTCGGAGATGCCGCTGTTCTGAGGGGGAAGCGGGCTCCACCACGCGACACGCAAGGCTCCGTTCTCCGACACCTTAGAGTCGGCGTCCGATCACTGCGTAGTCCTGAGGCCCGTAGAGGCGGGCGTTGATCGCCTCCACGAGCGGAGCGAGGTCGCCAGACCAGGGTTCGGTGTCTCTCGGAGACCGCAAGTTGCTGGCGGCATTGGGATGGAGGAAACGAGTCTCGACATCAGCGAGACCTCGCGCCTCAACGAGGAAAGCCAGGAGGCCCGGGGGCAGCGGACGCACGTGGCTGGGGTCGACATAGAAGCTCGATGCGCCGACGACGAGGTTCTCTGGGTTCGGAGTCTCGAGGATCAGCAGGCCGCCAGGCTGAAGGGCGCGCACAGACAGATCGATCAGCTCGATCACCCGATCAATAGGCACGTTCTCAACGAGATGGAAGGCTGTTACGGCGGAGAGCGATCGTTCGGAGACTCCTGCAAGGTGCTCGCAAGCATCAGCTAGCAGGACTTTGAGCCCGCGGGCCTGGCACTGCTCGACGAACTCCTGGTTCAGATCGACCCCGTACGCGTCGACGCCTGCGTCCTTCAAGAGTTCGAGCCACTCACCACGCCCAGATCCAAGGTCAACGATCGGTCCGTGGCGGTCCAGAGCAAGGACATCAGGCAGATACTCCTTGACAACCTCAGTCACGTGTACCGAGGGACCACGGAAGACCTCTTCGAAATCGGCGTACATAGCGTCCATCGCTCTCGGGAGCTTCTCGAGCGCCTGCGGAGATGGCGGTTCGGGCAGCGATCGCCGCACCTCGTTGAGCAGTAGGTCGACCGCGCCTTGCCGAAGACGCAACTCGGCCGCCCCGGTGTCCAACTTCTTGTGAAACTCGCCGATCAGCAAGCCCATCTCGGCCAACTCCGTGCGCAGGTCGCCAATTCCCTCGTGATGGCGAACGAAGGCCTGGCGTTGTACGAAATCAACCTGAAGCTTGAGGGCGACCTGTTGCTGTTCGAGCAACTCGCGTG
>Ga0182014_10000453_pt1 | contig 53975 bp, 43 predicted proteins | sample 612S2DmetaG_FD_120489 | JGI IMG/M metagenome (GOLD analysis project Ga0182014, IMG submission 120489) | Permafrost microbial communities from Stordalen Mire, Sweden - 612S2D metaG | ecosystem: Environmental > Terrestrial > Soil > Wetlands > Permafrost | place: Sweden: Stordalen | collected... | reverse complement strand
GGCTAAGGGCTAAGGGCTAAGGGCCAAGAGCTAAGTGCCAAGAGCTAAGTGCTAAAGGCTAAGCATGGCAGAGTTAGTGCAATATTACGGTACAGGACGCCGCAAGTCGGCGATTGCGCGCGTCTATCTGCGTCCGGGCAGCGGCGAGTTTAAGATTAACGGGCGTCCCTTTGAAGAATATTTCGTGACCCCGGCCCAGCGTTCGGCCGCAAAGCAGCCCTTGCTTTCGACGGAGACGGCAGCCACGTTCAATGTGGTTGCCAGGGTTTCTGGCGGCGGCGTGAATGGGCAGGCTGACGCGGTAAAGCTCGGCATTGCGCGCGCGCTCATGCTGTTCAATGTTGAGCTGCGCAAGAAGCTCAAGGCCGAGGGCATGGTCACTCGCGATTCACGCGGCAAAGAGCGCAAGAAGTACGGTCAGAAGGGCGCGAGGAAGCGGTTCCAGTACAGCAAGCGCTAGATTCTGTTGTTGGTCCTTCGTCGTTGGTCGTTCGCGACGGCGGCTGGCTGACGACTCACGACCAAGGACGAACGACGGTTTTTTGAGGTGTTTAATTCTTCCTGTGCCTCGCGGTACGGGGCGGGAATGGCAATCCGGGGCAGCCTCAGGGCTGCCGGATGCAGACCAAATGAGGAGGTTAATTGGCTAACATTACCATGAAGGAGTTGCTCGAAGCGGGCGTCCACTTCGGGCATCAGACCAAGCGCTGGAATCCCAAGATGAAGGAATACATCTTCGGAGAGCGCAACGGGATTTACATCATCGATCTGCAGAAGACGCTGAAGATGTTCAAAGAGGCGTCGAAGTTCGTGCAGGAACTGGCGAGCCAGGGAAAGATCATTTTGTTCGTGGGAACCAAGCGCCAGGCCCAGGATGCGATTGCTGAAGAAGCAACGCGCTGTGGCGGGTTCTATGTGAACCAGCGCTGGTTGGGCGGGCTGCTCACCAATTGGGTTACGGTGCAGAAGTCGGTAAAGCGGTTGAAAGAACTCGACGAAATGGCCACGGACGGCCGTTACGAGTTGCTGCCCAAGAAAGAAGTCATCAAGCTGGAACGGGAGCGCAAGCACCTGCAGGCCAACCTGGCCGGCATCAAGAATATGAGCCGCTTGCCGGATGCGATCTTCATTATCGACTCGAACAAAGAGCAGATCGCGGTACGCGAGGCGCGCAAGCTGGGCATTCCGGTAGTCGCGGTGGTTGACACCAACTGCGATCCCAGTGAAGTGGATTATGTGATTCCGGGCAACGATGATGCGTTGCGGGCGATCCGTTTGTTTGCTTCGAAGATTGCCGATTCCGTGGCCGAAGGCGCACAGCTCATGACCGACAAGCAAGTGGCTGACCTGGCGGCTGCCGCGGGCGCGGCGCAACAGGCTGAACGGGACGCGGCCGCGCGCGAGGCTGCCGGCACAGTGGATATTGAGGCCGCGGAAGAGGCCGGGACCGAAGACATCAGTATGGAAGAGGTCCTGGGAGCGGGCACGCGCAAGCAGCCGGTTGCGGCGAAGGAAAGTGTTGACGAGGCCGTGCCGCAGGTCGAGACCCAGACGTATTAGGGCAGTCGTTAGTCGTCAGTCGTTGGTCGATCGGGAGCGCGGTGGGCGGGCATGGCTTCAGCCGTGCCAGTAAGAAGCGAGATTAGATTCCGGGCTTTAGCCCCCTGAGGGATTCAGACCCGCGCGGGTCGTCCGGCGCGGGTCGAAGTTTGTTAGGGCAGTCGTTGGTCTTTGGTCGTTCGCCGTTGGTCGCGACATTTGTTGCCAATGGCGAACGACGAACGACCCAGGACGTTTTATTTACTATGAGCACAACTACGATGAATATTTCAGCTGCGCAAGTAAAAGAGCTTCGGGAAAAGACCGGAGCGCCCATGATGGATTGCAAACAGGCCTTGACGGAAGCCAAGGGCGACATGGAACAGGCGGTTGTGGTGCTGCGCAAGAAGGGCGTTTCGGTGGCAGCGAAGAAAGCGACCCGCGTGACCAGCGAAGGCTCGGTGGCCAGCTACATCCACGCCGGAGGCAAGATTGGCGTGCTCGTAGAGATTAATTGCGAGAGCGATTTCGTCGCCCGCACCGAAGACTTCAAGGAGTTGGTGCACGATATCGCCATGCACATTGCGGCCAGCGATCCCAAGTATGTCCGCAAGGAAGATGTCACGCCCGAGGCCTACGAACGGGAGAAAGACATTTTCCGCGCGCAAGCGATCGCCAGCGGTAAGCCTGCGAACATCGCTGACAAGATGGTCGAAGGCAAGATGGCAAAATTCTACGAAGAGGTCTGTCTGCTGGAGCAGCCCTTCATCAAAGATCAGACGGTCAGCATCGCGCAACTCATCGCCGCCAAGATCGGCAAGCTGGGTGAGAACATCGCGGTGCGCCGCTTCGCCCGTTTCAAAGTGGGCGAGGCAGGCGAGACCATCGCCATCACCCGGCCGGAACAGAAAGCTGAGTAAGGCTTGCGTGGGGACAGCCGCCCTCGGCTGTCCCGGCGAGCGCGGCTCGCCGGCCTGCTTCACTTTTTGTGACCTGGCGTCCTTCATTCGGAACCTAGGAGGTTTACGGCTTAGCGCGCGGAGCTTTGCTCCGCAGGGCAGCCGAGAGTGGCTGTCCCCACGCGATTCCTGGTGGGATGCTAGACTGATTTACGGATGACAACTCCCGTCTTCAAACGCATCTTGCTTAAGCTTTCTGGCGAGGCTCTGGCCGCAACCCAGGGTTTCGGCGTCGACCCTTTTCGTATCCACGAAATCGCTGCCGAACTGGCAGACGTTCACTCCTTGGGCATTCAAATCGCAATCGTGGTGGGCGGAGGGAATTTTTTTCGCGGCGTGACCGAGCAAGCGAAAGAGATGGACCGGGTTTCCGCGGATCATATGGGCATGCTGGCGACCGTGATCAATGCACTTGCATTGCAGGATGCGCTGGAAAAGCAAGGCGTCTATACGCGGGTGCAGTCGGCGATTGAGATGAACCAGGTTGCCGAACCGTTTATACGCCGGCGCGCCATGCGGCATCTGGAAAAAGGCCGGGTGGTGATTTTTGCCGGGGGCACAGGGAATCCGTATTTTTCTACGGATACGGCTGCTTCGCTGCGTGCAATGGAGATCAAGGCAGACGTCATCATGAAGGCAACGAAGGTCGATGGCATCTACGACGCCGACCCGGTGCTGGTGAAAGATGCCAAGAAATTCACTCAGATCACTTACATGGATGTGCTGAAAAAAGGCCTGAAGGTGATGGATTCAACCGCGATCTCGCTGTGCAAAGATAATAATCTGCCCATCATCGTTTTCAATCTTAATCAGCGGGGAAACATTCGCAAGGTGGTAACCGGCGAGAAGATTGGATCGCTGGTGAGCGCGTAAAGGCTGGCCACGATCTGCATAGATAGACGATTTAGTGACCTCTGAGAAACGCTATCACGGCGCGGAAAGTGCGGCGTAAATGAAAGTGACTGTCGAAATAGATCAGAAATGGGTGACGATGGCCCGTTCGCCGATCTACTTTATTGTGAGCGCTTTGACAGGTGTTTCCGTTACATTTGCTCCGTTATTCCTCTACTGGAGCGGCAAGGGCAAATTCTTTCCTGGCTACGAGAGGATTACCGTGCCGTTATGCTTTTTTGGTGATCTATTTCGTTTCCGGTTTTTATTTTTGTCTGGGTACTGCCGTAGCCAGGGAATTGCGGCAAAATTCAAAGTGATTCCGTACAACATGGTTCGTTCTTGGCCAGCCGTTCGTTTCAAAGGTTTATAATTCACAGTTTTGGTAACTCATCTTCAGGGGAGCTGACTATGGCTCAAGCTGGTATGGCCACAATTCCTGGCCTTAAAGACACTTACATCCAACTCAAGACTCGCATGGACAAAGCAGTCGAGGACTTCCGCAAGGCGATGGCTGCCACGCGCACCGGGCGGGCGTCGGTACACATGCTGGATTCGGTCAACGTGGATTACTACGGCTCGCACTTGCCGCTCAATCAACTGGCGCAAGTGCATGCGCCGGAGCCGCAGCTCATCACGGTGCAGCCGTTCGATCCGACCGCGCTGCCGGCGATTGAAAAAGCGATTCGGACTGCCGACATCGGCTTGAATCCGATGAATGATGGCAAGATCATCCGCGTGCCTGTGCCTCCGCTGACCGAGGAGCGCCGCAAGGATATGGTGAAACACCTTCATAAGGTGCTCGAGGAGCATCGGACAGCGGTACGCAACATCCGGCGCGATGGCAACGATGCTATCAAGAAAGCGATGAAAGACAAGAAGATCACCGAGGACGACGAGAAGCGGGCCATCGATGAAATCCAAAAACTCACCGATGATGAAATTAAGAAAATGGAAGAGATGAGCAAAGGGAAAGAAAAAGAAGTGATGGAGATCAAGTGAGAAACCCTCCCGGGTAAACTTTCTCGCGCATCGGAAAAGAATCCATGAAAACATCGAGCAAGCAGGCCAGAGCGCACGGCATTGCGGTGACAATCCTGCTCGTGTCGGCTTGCTTCGGGTGGGGAAGCATGACACAGACCAAGATGGTCGACCAGAAAGAATTCACCGTCGTCGGAATCTCAGCCCGCACCAACAATGCCCAGGAAGCGGCGGGTAATGGAGTCATTGCCAAGCAATGGGATAGGTTTTACAAGGAAGGAATTCTCGACAAGATCCAGAACAAGGCAGATCCGTCCATCTACGCGCTCTATACCGATTATGCGAGTGACAGAAACGGCGACTACACCTTCATCATCGGCGCGAAGGTGAGAGATGCCTCCGCGGTTCCCTCAGGAATGGTTGCGCAGACAGTTTCCGAGGGCAAATACGCCGTTCTCACCAGCGAAAGGGGGCCCATCCCCAAGGTCATCGTCGAGGCTTGGCAACAGATTTGGAATCGCGAAGATCAGGGGCAGCTGGGCGGCAAACGCGCCTACAAAACTGATTTCGAGGTCTACGACCAAAGAGCTCACGATCCGCAGGATTCGCAGATCGATATCTACGTGGGCGTGAAATAGAATTCCGTCTCCCGTTGTCCTTCCGACGGAAATTGACCCTATAATCAGAAGACCATGAAGAGTGTGGTTCACGCCGCCTGTCCGCATGATTGCCCGGATGCCTGCGGAGTTCTGATAACCGTGGAGGACGGCCGCGTGACCAAAATCAAAGGCGATCCTGCGCATCCCGTAACCCGTGGTTTCCTGTGCGCCAAGGTGGCCAAGTATCTGGATCGGGTGTATTCGCCAGACAGGGTTTTGTATCCGATGCGGCGGGTGGTGGCGAAAGGTCTCCAGGCCGCGGGCGATGGCGCCCGCGCTACACAAACCTGGCAGCGCATCACCTGGGACGAGGCTCTCGATGAGATTACCTCTCGCTTCAAGAAGATCACCGCTGAATTCGGCAGCGAAGCCATCCTGCCTTATTCCTTTGGAGGCACACTGGGAATGTTGAATAGCGCCTCCATGGACCGCCGATTCTTCCATCGGCTGGGCGCATCGCAATTGGCGCGCAATATCTGCTCCGCGGCGGGCGAAGCGGGATTGGAATCGGTGCTTGGGGTGAAGCTGGGCACGGAGCCGGAACAGTTTCGCCATTCGCGCTACATCATTGCCTGGGCTGCGAACATTCACGGCAACAATGTGCATCTGTGGCCTTTCATCGCGGAGGCACGGCGCCAAGGTGCGAAGCTGGTGGTAATCGATCCTTATCGCACTCGTACGGCGGCCTGCGCGGATTGGTACCTGCCGATCAATCCCGGCACCGACGCTGCCCTCGCGCTCGGCATGATGCATGTGATCATCGGCGAAGGGCTTCACGATGCGGATTACATCGAGCGCTACACGGTAGGATTCGAAGCGCTTCGCAACAAAGTGCGGGAGTACACGCCGGAACGTGTAGCCAAGTGGACGGGAATCGCGGCGTCCGACATTGTGAAGCTGGCCCGTGAGTACGCGACCATCCATCCCGCTGTCATTCGCCTGAATTACGGTGTGCAGCGTTCGGAAGGTGGTGGCATGGCGACGCGGGCCGTCACCATGCTGCCCTGCATCACCGGTTCCTGGAAGGAGGTCGGCGGCGGGCTGCAACTTTCCACCAGCGGAGCTTTTGCCCCGATTGGCAGAGAGTTGAAGCGTAAAGATTTGATGGTCAGAGCACTGGGCCGTCCGGCGCGCACGGTGAATATGGTGGAATTGGGCCAGGCGCTGAACTCGCTTCAAGATCCTCCCATTCAGTCGCTCTTCGTTTACGGCTCCAATCCGGCGGCGACCTGTCCCAATCACCATGAAGTAGTTCGGGGGTTGCTGCGTCCAGACTTGTTCACCGTTGTCCACGAACAATTCTTTACCGACACTACCGATTACGCTGACATGGTTCTGCCGGCAACCACTTTTTTCGAGCACAAGGAATTGCAGACCGCCTACGGGCACTATTTCTTACAGATTTCGGATCAGGCCATCGAACCATTAGGCGAGTGCCGTTCGAATGTGGAAGTGTTCCGTGCCCTAGCCGAGCGGATGGGCTTCGAGGAAGAGTGCTTCCGCGAATCGGTTGACCAGATGATCGACTCAGCCCTGGACTCAGACCATCCTTGGCTGCGTGGGATTGACCGGCAAAGACTGGAACGGGAAGGGCATGTGAGGCTTGGTTTTGAAAAGCAGCTCTCGGTTGACAGTTCGCGGTTCTCAGATTCCTTTCTGCCTTTTGCTCAGGGGAATTTCGCTACTCCCAGCGGCAAGGCAGAGTTGTACAGCGAAACGCTCAAGGCTGAAGGTTTGGATCCCGTGGTACACTTCGAACCGCCCAGCGAATCGCGCCACACCCAGCAAGCCAGAACCTTTCCTCTGGAACTACTGGCTCGTAAAGCCGACAACTTTCTTAATTCGACATTTTCGAATTTGCCCGCGATTCAGGAGATGGAGGAAATAGGGTTGCTCGAAATGAACGCCAGTGATGCCGAGGCGCGGAGAATTGCGGATGGCGACCGGGTACGAGTCTTCAATCGCCGCGGCGATATATTTCTAAAAGCGAGAGTAGACGGCGCGGTGCAGCCTGGCGTGGTTTGTGCGCAACTCCACTGGGCCAAGCTCGGTCCCGAAGGGCGTAACATTAACGTACTAACTTCGGAAAAACTTACGGACTTGGGCAACTCCGCTACGTTTTATTCCGTCTTGGTTGAAGTGGAGCTTTTCCAAACGGCATCCTGAGGGCGATTTGAGGCGCACGTGCTTGGACGGTGTCCACTGCTCTACCGTATAATTGCGGTTTTCCACACTCCCATAAGCTGAGGTCGTTGCGATTCATCGCACTCATCAGGATGGCCCTGCGGGAATCCAGGGCAGGAACGGTCGCGCATGGCGGGCTCCGGTAGTTCTTCTGGGGCCATCTTCCTCATTTATAAAGCGTTGCGGAGGTGCGTTCCTTGGCTTCCTCTTGACTTTACTCTTGCTCTGCGGCGGGGTCGTTGGCCAGCAGGACCTGGTTGTCGGGGTCGAGGTCCACGGCAACCGGCGTATTCCCGCAGAAACCATTAAGGCCCGGATATTCACTCATGCCGGAGATGTTTACGACGAGGCTGCGCTTGATCGCGACTACCACTCGCTGTGGAATACGGGTTATTTTGAAGACATCACCTTTAAGCGAGAGCAGACCGCCAAGGGATGGATCATCCACGTCTACGTGAAAGAACGTCCGACCATCCGCGAGATCGCCTATGTGGGTCTGAACTCGGTCTCGAAAAGTGATGTGCTGGACCGCTTCAAGGAGGTCAAAGTCGGGCTATCGGTCGAAAGCCAATACGATCCGACGAAGGTGAAAAAGGCGGAGGTCACGATCAAAGAACTCCTCGCCGAACACGGAAGACAGTTCTCCACCGTTCGCACCGAACTTCACCCCATTCCGCCAAACGCCGTCAGCCTCACGTTCGTGGTTAAGGAAGGCCCGAAGGTGAAGGTGGGCAAGATTCGGTTTGAAGGGAACAAGCACGTCAAGAGCCGCATCCTGCGGGGCGCAATGAAGAACCTGAAGCCCATCGGAGTTCCGCATTCTATATTCCTGGAGAATCTATTCTCGAAGACTTACGATGCCACCAAGCTCGATGAGGACACCGAGCGGGTTCGCGCCGAGTTCCAAAACCGTGGCTACTTCAAGGTGCTGGTGCAGGAGCCTAAGACCCAGATCCACGACACCGGACATCAGGGATTTCACATCCCGCTGCTCCAGGGCGGCCAAGGCAAGGCGGTGGACATCACCATGCCGATCGACGAAGGCGAGAAATACAGCCTGGGGGAAATCACCTTCAAGAACAATAAGGCGGTGTCCAACACCAAAGCCCTGCGCGCACTGTTTCCGATCAAAGATGGCGATACCTTTGACCGAAGCAAAGTCGCGAAAGGCCTGGAAAACCTGGGAAAAGCCTACGGCCAAATTGGGTACATTAACTTCACCTCCATTCCCAATACAACTTTCGATGAGGAAAAGAAGCGCGTCTTCCTCGATATTGACGTGGACGAGGGCAAGCAGTTTTTTGTGCGGCGAATCGAGTTTCAGGGCAATACCACCACTCGCGACAAGGTGATACGCCGCGAGATCGTCCTCGAAGAAGGTCAAGTCTATAACCAGCAACTTTGGGAACTCAGTATCCAACGGCTAAACCAGTTGGGTTTTTTCGACACCTTGAAGGCCGATGATCCCAACGTCACCGAAAGGCATTTGGACGAAAAGGAAGGCACGGTCGATCTCACCCTCAAAGTCAAAGAGAAGGGGAAGAACAGCATCGGTTTGAGCGGTGGTGTCAGTGGTTTGTCAGGTAGCTTCATCGGGCTCAGCTACAGCACCAACAACTTTCTCGGGCTGGGCGAGACGCTCAGCGTGCAGGCCAACCTTGGCAATCTCCAACGTAACGTTTCATTCAGTTTTTCCGAACCCTACTTGTTCGATCGCCCCCTGCAGTTCGGTTTCACCGTATACTTCACCAAGTTCATTTACGACCAGGCGCGGCAAGCGGCGATTCTCAGCGGTCAAGCGATCAACTTGCCAACCGCTTTGGAGCAGAATCTTCAGAACTATACGCAATCCAGCAGGGGCTTCTCGACCACCCTGGCGTATCCGCTGCACCGTTCCTTCAAGCGCCTCGGGATCAGTTATTCGTACGACGACTCCTCGATCGTGGCGCTTACCACGGCGTCGCAGACTCTGTTCAATTACCTGGCGTTCAGTGGAATCAGCGGTCCCAACGCGCTAAACGGCATCATCACCAGCAAGATCACCCCCAGCTTCTCGAAGAACTCTGTAGACCGGCCGCTCTATCCCCACAAGGGCAGCAGCTTCTACGTTGCCACTGAAATTGCCGGCTTGGGCGGGACCGTCAGATCCGTTCGCCCGGTCCTGCAGTACACGCACTGGACCCCGGTGCAGAAGCGCCGCAATACGGTGGGTTTCAGGCTCCAGGGTTCTTTTCTAACGGGGTACGGCGGGTTGGTTCCCCCTCCGTTTCAGCGCTTCTACGATGGCGGCGAGAACGATTTGCGGGGCTTCGACATACGCTCCGTCTCCCCCGTCGCCTTTCTTCCCAACGCTACCTCCATCCAGTTGCGCAACCCGGATGGCTCGATTGTTCCTAAGAATCCGGCCAATCCGCTGCAGGGGGCTTATACCATCCCGGTTCCGCTCGACCAGATCGTTTTTCCTGGCGGCGATTTGAGCCTGATCGCCAACTCGGAATACCGGATCACCATCGCCGGCCCGGTGTCTTTGGCGCCGTTCGTCGACCTTGGCGTGGAGCCCATTCTCCGGGACTCGCAATTGAAAATCAACGATGGACAATTCGACTTGATCAACAGCACGGTCTTTGGCTGCCCTCATCTCGATGTTGGTCTGAACTGCGTCGGGGGATCCACGCAGAAGTTCTCCCAGTACCTCAGCCCGGTAAGCGGCACCAACTGGACGCCCAGAATGTCCACCGGTTTGGAACTGCAGGTGTTCCTCCCGGTAGTCAACGCGCCGTTCCGCGTCTACTGGGCATACAACCCGCTCCGGTTGGATACGACAGTGAATGCGCCGGTCCCGATTACCCGCAGCATGTTCCCGCTCGGCGCCGCCGGAGATTATACCTATCAGCTCGCCCGCAACTCTTTTTCTCCTCCGTATCAACTGAGAGAGCCGCGCAAGACATTTCGCTTCACCGTGGCGACAACATTCTAGCGGCGTACCCTGGGTCGCCGGGCTTCGCGAGTTGCGATTTGAGGACGACGACGCCCTTCGACTGCTCTGCCGGTTTGACGCTGTGCCAACAATGTTCCTATAATGAAAGCAACCGCACCCTGAAAATCGAACGATACGGGGTGGTCGTCACGCGCGATATATTTTGGCGTGAGACGCTGGGGGTTAGGGTCTGCCTTACCCTTTTTGATCGCACAGCCTGGTTGGCTTCGGGCCGGGACTCAGCATGGTCCGAGAAAAAGACCTGAGAAACAATTCCCAAGGAGTTCAAGCAACACCATGACAAGAAAGCTAACGCGATTTCTTCTGGCCACTATGTTCGTCTTCTCAGTCGCAGCCCTGGCTCAAACCGCCAGCGCGGACCCCGGACTGCCCGCAGCTCCCAGTGCCACGCCCGCTGCGACCGCACCCGATACCACAGTCGCCGGTACGGGAAACAAGATAGGCACGATCAACATCGAGCAGGCGATTTTCGCCAGCAATGAAGGCCAGCGCGACTTCGAGGCGCTGAGCAAGAAACTCGAGCCGAAGCAGACCGAGTTGAAGAACATGAACGACGAAGTGGAGAGCCTGAAGAAGCAGTTGAGCAATCAAGGCGAGAAGCTCAACGAGGATTCCCGCAGCACGCTGGTCAAGCAGGTCGAGGAGAAGCAAAAAAAGCTGGAGCGCTCTGTTCAGGATGCCCGGGATGACGCGCAGAGCCAGCAGAACGAGATCGCCCAGCGCATTCTGCAAAAGATGGCTCCCATCATCGTGAAATATGCGGGTGACAAGGGATTCGGCTTGATTATGGACACTTCCAATCCCTGGCCGCAAGGACCCGTGCTCTGGGCTGGGCCTTCTGTCGACATTACCAAGGCGATCGTCGAAGCCTACAACACGCAGTCCGGTGTTCCCGCCCCGGCCAAGCCGGCAGCCGCCAAATCGGCGGGCACGGGCACAAAGTCTGCAGCGCCAGCCGCGACCAAGCCGGCAACGGCTGCTCCAGCTCCTAAGTAACTCGGGACATTTTAGGCACGACGAAAGTTCCCGGAAGGCCGCCGAAAGCGGCCTTTATTTTTTCTGCAGAATCACGGTGTTTCGCATCATCGAGTCAGCCGCCAAGGCGGCGGACAGGAAGTGTCCGCTCCCCACGCGGGTTCTGGCTTAGAAAAGCGCGGTCGGGCGGCGCTTCCAAGTTTTTCCTTTTTCCTTCGCGATGTTTTCCATCTCGTTCACGTAGGCGCCGGCTTGGGTAAGGACGTGGTGCAGGTCGTTTCCAATGCTGATGAAGGTGAATCCCTTTTCCAGGAATTCGCCGACGCGGGCGGTGCCGAAGAGGAAGAGTCCGAGAATGACTTTGTTCTTGCGGGCGTGCTCGATGAGTTTCTGGGTGGCGGCGTTGAGCTCCGGCGAGGTGTACATGTGGGGGAACTCGTATTTTTCGTAGAGGCCCATCGACATGCACAAGTCGTTCTGGCCGAGGAACAGAACATCGACCCCAGGCACGGCGGCGATCTCGGCAATGTTTTCGATGCAGGAGGCGGTTTCCACCTGCAGCGCGACCATAAGGTTTTGGTTGGCATTGCCAGCATAGCCGAGCAACCCGGCCTGGTTCATGCTGCGCTGCGGGAAGTATACCGAGCGCGTGCCGGCGGTGGGATATTTGTTGCAACTCACCGCCTGGCGCGCTTCTTCGGCGGTGTTGATGTAGGGAACGAGAACGCCGTCGGCGCCGAGGTCGAGGGCTTGCTGGATTCCCGGGCGGTCGTCGTATCCGCCGACGCGGACCATGGACTTGGCTCCGCCGTTGGCAATCGCCGCCAGCATCGTGGAAAGTTTCTCGTGGTCCATGGGGCCGTGTTGGGTGTCGACCAGCAACCAGTCGTAGCCGCTATGGGCCAGTTGCTCGGCGATTGTGGGGCTGTGTGCGTTCAGGAACAGGCCCATCTTAGGTGCGCCTTCGCGCAGTTGCTTCTTGAAATCGGCGCCGGTAAGAGCGGCTTCGGACATAGGAAATTCCTCCTGGAGAAGTTATTTAGTTTAACCTACTTGGCTATTTCACGGCAGCGGCCCAGCGAAGTCTTTTCTTTCAAAGCTATGACCTGCAGACAGGTGGATCGATGGTGATCCGGCAGCTATTCGAATTGCTTTCGGAAGCTGGCGAATTGTTGCTTCAAGTCGGCGACTTCTTTTCTGAGATCAGATAGTTCATCTTCCAGACGCTTGAGCCTTTCGGCATCCGCTACGTTGCCGTGGACAGACGCGGGCGAGGGCGCCCGCGCCACACTCACTTCGCTCAATTCAACGTCCTCCACATCTCCTGCGAGCAGATGCTTGTAACGGGATTCTTTGGTTCCCGGCTGTCTGGGGAGAACTCTGGCTAACGGCGGGTCTCGCTGCATCAGGCGTTGCAAGGTGGATTGCACTTCGGTGAGGTCTTCGAAGCGATGCATGCGCTCGGTGCGCCCGCGAAGTTCGCCGGGGGTTTGCGGGCCGCGCAGCAAGAGGACGCAGAGGACAGCGGTTTCGCCGCGGGTGAAGTTGAAAACTTCCTGCGAGCGATGCTCGTACTTGGTAACGCGGCTGTCGGCGCTGCTCGTGGGGCCGGCGAGACGTTTTTCCTGGAGAGTGTCCAGGGCTTGCCGCACCGCCTCTTCGTCCAGATTCATCACCGGATCGCGGTTGTTTTTCTGATTGCACGCGTTGATCAGTGCGTTCAGCGAAAGGGGATAGTAATCCGGAGTGGTGACGTCTTTTTCGATCAGCGCTCCGAGCACTCTGGTTTCGATGTCGTTCAGCAGTATGTTCATTTCCGCTTTAGCCCGCGATTCCGGGATACTCTGATTAAGTTATGGATTTCAGATGTGCGCCTTTGTGTACCTTCGTGTCCTTTGTGGTTCATGAAGTTCAAAATGCTGCAACCACGAAGGACACGAAAGTACACAAAGGAAAAATTCGAACCGCGCACATCAACGCGACTGCGTCCCTGACATAATCAGATCTCACTTAAAGATTGTACAGAGGCTGCGGGCATTGCAGACCGTGGAAGCGAGTCGAACCGGGCTCGACCGCACAGCCGAGGGGCGGCTGTCCCCACGCGGCCACTGTCCGGATAAATCTCTTTAATCCGCTTCATAAGCTTTTTTGATTGGCACGGGGATAGGCTCCGCGATACCCTACCTAGTCGTGATCCAGCCCTCGAAACTTATCTGAGTCTTTGCGCAAAACTTAAAGGAGATCGATGCAAACCGAACTGCGAAATTACCTGGCAATTCCCTACGATGAACTGGAAGAAATGAATTTGGCCGCGAAAGAGCAACGCAGCAACCGTGTTGCTCCGCAAAAGATTCAAGAGGAGCGCGTCAAATACCTGAGCGGCGAGAAACGGATCAAAGCCGTGACCGTCCTGTTCAGCGACCTGGAAGGCCGTCTGCACATGCTGGATTACGACAAGAAGTTTCTGCTCAAGAGCTGGGACAATCTTACTTTTGATGGATCTTCGATTCGCGGTTTCACGGCGCAGCGGGAAAGCGATCTTCGCCTGGGAATTGACTGGAGCGCCTTTTACTGGGGTCCGGCCGATATTTTCGGCCCCGGCAAGGTGCTGGTATTCGGCAACGTGATCGATAAAGGCGGCACACCTTACAGTGCCGACATCCGAGGCATCCTCAAGACCTACGCCGATGGACTGCACAAGAAACTTGGCTACACGCTGAACGCGGCCAACGAAATCGAAGGCTTCCTGTTTCAGGGGCCGGATGCGGAACGCCGTTATCACGAAACCCACAAATTCGAATACGTAAACACTGGCGGCTACTATCATTCGCTGCCCGGCGACGTGCTGCGGACCTTCATCGATACTAGTGCGGAAGTGCAGCGCGCGATGGGTTTCCAGAATGAAAAAGATCACCCGGAAGTGGCGCCTTCGCAGTTCGAGATCAACTACGGCTACGGGGAAGTCGTGGCCGCGGCCGACCAGATTCAACTCTACAAGCTGATCTGCCGCCAGGTGGCCACCAAGATGGGTTGCACCGCGTCGTTCCTGCCCAAGCCGGTGGTGGGAGTGAATGGCAGCGGGATGCATACCAATGTCTCGATCAGCGGAGAAAGCAAGAATTTGTTCTGGGACGCGAAGGGCGAGGAGCAGCTCAGCAAAATGGGCTGGGAGTTTATTGATCGCATTCTTACCCACGGCAATGATCTTTGCCTGTTGCTGAATGCCAGCGTCAACGCCTACCGCCGCTTGGACCCGCACTTTGAGGCGCCGAACCAGATCAAGGCATCGCCTACGGATCGCGGCTCCATGATCCGCATTCCGATCGGCAACGAAAAGAGCATGCGGGTGGAAGTTCGCTCGGTCGCTCCCGACGCGAATCCTTACCTGGTGATGCTGTCGATCTTCAAGACCGGGCTCGATGGCGACACCGCGAAGATCAAAAACCTGCGGCAGGCGCAGCGTTACCTGCCGGATAATATCTACGATGCACTGGCGAACTTCCGCAACGCGGAGTGGACGACGAAGCTGCTGGGTGAAGACGTAAAGACTCGCTATGCGGACTTGAAGCAGGCGTCGGCGGATCGCTGCCCGCGGCTGCTGGGAACATTTGTGAAGGCTCCCGAAGTGCAGTATCACCACGATGTTTACAACCAGTTCTTGTGGAATTTGTTCTAGGAAGCTGGGTCCAGGGCAGCAAGGGAATTAGGGGTATCTTGAGTCTCTTGAATCCTTTGCTGCCTTGGAATCCCGGCTCCTTTCCCCTTGACATTTCCTGTGACCGGCGTCAGCATACGGTTCTGCGGGCGGCCAGCGCTGCCCAAACCACGCCCAGCAGTAAAACCGTCAGGAGGATTCCAGATGAACAAGATTCTTTTGGCTACAGCGCTGATCGCAGTACTCATTCCCATCGCTGCGGCGCAGGACAGCCGTTTGCCCCAAGCCAGCCTGGATCGCGAGCTCGATGTTCAGGTGCCAGCCCAGGCGCAGGTTCCCGGCAACCCACCCCGCCAAGTCCCTGGACCGCCCAGCTATTGCAAGCCGTGCTTATTCTATGCCGGCGATTTTGATTCAGACGCCAGCGACGCCAACGGTCTTGCCAATGAGTTCGATATCATCGTCAGCGCGGGCGCGGCCGTATATACCCCTTTCATTGTCCCCAAGGGAAAGACTTGGACGGTCAGCGGCCTCTTCACGAACAACTTTATAACGACCGAAACCCTTGATCCCCGCGGCATCCCCTATGAAGTCCGAAAGGGTATTCCCAAGGCTGGGGGCAATGGGGGTCAGTTGGTCTGCCATGGCAGAAAGCCCGGCACTCTTACGGTGAACGGTGCGAACTGGTACGGCTATTACATTTACGCGACCAAGGTAGAAAACGTCAAAGGTTGCCGCTTAGCTTCGGGAAAGTACTGGGTGAGCGTTGTTCCCTACTGCACGAACAAGAATGACAGCAGCTGCGAGAACAACTATCGTGCCTATTTGAGCAATGACGATGGCGCGATGAATCACAGGTTCGGCCCTCTCGAACCGGCGAACAACTCGTTCTTCAACTCGGCCTTCTTGGCGTATTGGGAACCGACCTGGGAACAACAGACCAGCTCCCGCTTCAGCGTTGGCGTGGAAGGAACAGAAAGATAGGGGCAAAGGGAGGGCCGGTTCATGAAGAAGAAGATGCTTTTTGCGGCGGCGCTGACGGCAGCGCTGATGCCCTTGGCCTTAGCGCAGGACAACCGTTTGCCCCAAGCCAGCCTGGATCGCGAGGTTGATGTCCATGTCCCATCCGAGGCGGCAGTTCTCGGCAACCTACCCCACCAGAGTCCGGCACCACCCAGTTATTGCAAGCCTTGCTTGTTCTACGCCGGTGATTTTGATTCAACCGCCAGCGACGCCAACGGTCTGGCCAACGAGTTCGATATCATCGTCAGCACCGGCGCGGCCGTGTACACCCCTTTCATTGTTCCCAAAGGAAAGACTTGGACCGTCACGGGCCTGTTCACCGATAACTTCTTGGAGTTTGGGATTCTTGATCCTATGCTCAGCCCCTATGAGATCCGTAAGAGCATTCCTGCGGGTGGCGGCAATGGTGGAACGCTAGTTTGTCATGGCAGAGGGTTCGCCACTCTTACGGATACCAACGTGGGTGAGTGGATCCAAATTTACGCGACTAAAATCGAACATATCAAGGGATGCAAGTTACATGCCGGCAAGTACTGGCTGTCAGTCGTCCCCTATTGCACGACGGCAGGCAGTTGCAGCAATCAGCGTGGCTTCGAAGCCAATGATGATGGCGCGATGAAACGTCGGTTCGGACCGCTCGAACCCGCCAACAACTCCTTTTTCAATTCGGAATACTTCGGTGCCGTTTGGGAGCCGAGTTCGGAACAACAGTCCAGTTCCCGTTTCTCGGATGGCGTAGAGGGAACATCGGAGCGAAATAGTCGCCCTTGAGGGTCACGGCACTATATTTCGTTTGAACCTGGGTACGACGTGTGAGAGAATAACAGAAGAGCCGGATCGTATCGATCCGGCTCTTGCTTTTGCAATAAATTCCAGGCTCGCGCTCATCGGCGCGGGCTATTTTCTTTTGGAGGATAAAACGATGTCGGAATTTCAAGGCAAGCGCATCACTCACGAATACACTCAAAACAATGTGGCTCCGCCCGAGAAAGTTTTCCCGCTGCTCTGCCCGGTGCGAGAGGCGGATTGGGTTCCGGGATGGGAGTATCGTTTAATTTACTCGGAGTCCGGCGTCGCCGAGTATGGTTGTGTCTTCATCACCCCGAACGAAGACGGCACCGAAACCACTTGGATCGTTACTGATTACGATCCTGCATCGTTCCGCATTGCGTTTGCGTGGGTGAATCCCGGACTGGTGGCGGCCCAGATCAGGATCTGCCTCAGCAAAGGCTCTGAGACGCCTTCGCCGGGCCAGACTTTATTGGGTCACACTTTATTAGGTCACACCAGCGCGGTGATCCGATACACCTACACCGGGCTGTCAATTGAGGGGAACCGGGAGGTCGAACGTTACGATCAAAAATGGTTTCAGCACAAGATGCGAAGCTGGGAGGCGGCGATCAATCACTATTTGCAGACAGGAAAGCGGATTGATGCGGCAGAATGGGAGTGAAGATTGTCGCAGAGTGCTTGATCGCCCATGCCACGTAGGCGATATCAGCAAAATCAGATCGTCGTAGCACCTTTGTGCCGCACACTTATTGAAAGCCGGAGCGCACGGCTGTCATAATCAACTGTCAACGGAGCGTGATTTCTGGCTACAACCTCATTGACCGCGAACTTCGAAGAGCGCTGGCTGCCGGCGTCCGTTCTCTGCCTGCGCGATTACAGCTGGAACAAGTTTCTGCGTGACTTGATCGCGGGAGTGACGGTCGGACTGGTCGCGTTACCGCTGGCCATGGCCTTTGCCATTGCGTCTGGGCTGACCCCGCAAGCGGGAATTTATTGCGCGGTGGTGACGGGATTCCTGATCTCCGCGCTGGGGGGATCGCGGACGCAGATCGGCGGTCCGACTGGCGCATTCGTCGTGGTGATCGCGGGAATTATCGCCGTGCACGGCGTAGATGGACTGTTCATGTGCACGATGATGGCCGGGGTTCTGCTTATCGTTCTCGGGTTGACCGGCATGGGCACGGCAGTGAAGTTCATTCCACGGCCCGTCGTGATCGGTTTCACTAATGGAATCGCGGTTCTGATCGCGAGCACGCAGATCAAAGATTTCTTTGGATTAAAGATCGACCAGATTCCGGGAGTGTTCTGGCTGCGCATGGAAACCATCGCAGCCAATTTTCATAGTTTGTCGTATGCGGCCACAGTTCTCGGCGTCGTTACTCTGGGGACGCTGTTGCTATGCCGTGCGGTATCGAACCGCATCCCCGGACCTATCGTGGCGATGGTCGCGGGCACGGCCGCAGTATGGGCACTTAAACTGCCGGTCGAAACCATTGGTACGCGCTTCGGCGGGATTCCGAGCGGGCTGCCACACTTCGCGATTCCGCACTTCCGCTCCGATCTGATTCACGGACTGCTCGGTCCCGCGTTCACGGTCGCGATGCTGGGCGCGATCGAATCGCTGATGTCGGCGGTGGTGGCGGACCGCATGAGCAACGACCATCACAATCCGAATGTCGAACTGATGGCGCAGGGCGTCGCCAATGTTGTGGCACCGATGTTTGGCGGACTGCCCGCGACCGGCGCGATTGCGCGCACCGCAACCAATATCCGCGCTGGCGCTCAGACGCCAGTTGCCGGAATGATTCACGCGCTGACTCTGGTCTGTGTACTGCTGTTTGCCGCGCCTCTCACCAGTTTTATTCCGATGGCATCGCTGGCGGCGATTTTGCTGGTGGTTGCCTACAACATGGGCGAATGGCGGGAGATTCCGCAACTGCTGAAACTGACCAAGACTGACATCAGCATCTGGCTGGTTACATTCGCGCTCACCGTGTTTGCCGACCTCACGGTCGCGGTCGAGGCCGGCATGATTCTGGCGGCGCTGCTGTTCATCGGCCGGGTGGCAAACACTACGACGGTATCGCAGGTCACCGACGACTACGTCGAAGATGGCCGGGTGCACATCCTGCAGGATAAAGACATTCCGTACTACGCGACTATATTCCGCATTCACGGGCCGTTCCTGTTTGGCGCGACCGATAAAGTTTCGACGATCATGGAGAAAATTCATGAGCTGCCGCCGGTAGTCATTTTGCGCTTGCGCAACATGACGGCGATCGACGCGACCGGGTTATTCGCGCTAGAGGAAGTTGCGCGGGAACTGCATGCGAGCAAACGGACTCTGATTCTGTGTGGCGCCCGGGAGCAACCGGCGAAGCTCATCCGGCAGGCCGAATTTGAAGACGTCATCGGACGCGAAAACATCTGCGAGAACGTGCAGGAAGCGCTGCGGCGGGCGGAGGACGTGTTCGAGGGAATGGAGAGTAAAGCCGCAGCGGGCGCCCCCTGAGATCGATCCTCCCCCAAGGCCCGAACTCATTATTGCGCCCGCCAAGACCCACCGGATATGAAACTATTGATTGCTCCCCGTGACCGGTGGAAGCGGAGCTTGCGCGATCCCCAAGTAACTATCCACGGCTTGAGTCGACAAGTTCGTAATGGCGGAGATTTGTGGGACCGTCTGCCCCTGTGTTTCTAAGAGCCGGACTTGCGCGCCATCCGAAAGCTTTACGGTATCCGCGACCGGCTCAACGCCGGCTGGTTGCTTGACGGTTGCGACGGAGGTGGTTGTCGTCGGAGGTTGCACTGCAGGGGCTTGCGCTGCCGCGCCAAAGTCGAAAGCGGTTCCCCCAAGAATCGGAGTTGCCATGGTGTTCCCTCTTTCTACCTACCCTTATCAAGGACCATCGGCCGTTCCGCAGATAACTTGAGGGCGAGCCCGATCTTTCGTCAGCACGTCCCTACCGGAATGTTTCTAAGGAGCTTAGGCATCGAGCCTGCTCACTCTCGCCTATATGGGACTTGAGATGCTGCTCGATGGCGATAAAATGGCGCCCACGAAGCAGCTTGGTTATAATCGCTGGCTATGAAACACAAAAGATTGTTCATTGCTGCAGCGTCATCCACGGTGGTTGTCCTCTCGCTGTTCAGCGCGGCCAAGACCGTGGTCGAGATGAAAGATGCCCAAGGCAAGAGCGTAGGCTCGATTGTGCTAAAAGAAGGCGGCAAGGGCGGAGGGGTGGGGCTTGAGTTGAAGCTGCATGACCTGCCGCCGGGCATGCACGCCATCCATGTCCATCAGAACGCCAAGTGCGATGGTCCCGACTTCAAGTCCGCGGGACCGCACTTCAATCCCGATGGGAAAAAACACGGCTTCGACAATGCGGACGGACATCACGCCGGCGACATGCAGAACTTCAGCGTTGACGAAAAAGGCAAAGCCAAGCTCAAGTTGACTGACAACGACGTCAACCTGGGAGATGCGAGCGATAGTCACTCGCTTTTCAGCAACGGCGGAACTGCGCTGGTTATCCATGCCCATGCGGACGACATGAAGACGGATCCTTCGGGAAACTCGGGCGATCGCATTGCCTGCGGCGCGATCACCAAGTAGATTGGCGGCTAATGACCGGGGCCAGGTTGACCCGTCTTCGCCGGCGCGATATCAACTTGAATCGCGGGGGCATTGTCTTGTTGTCGAGTATCGACGGACACCACTCCAAGGCTCCCGTTGGCGTCCAGCGATCGAAGCGTCTGGGTTTCCCGAGTTGTACCGCCGCTTCCGGGGCGCACAATCCCAGGTCGAACGATGTCGATAGCCTCCTGGGTAAGCCGCAGGCCCTCGTCCGGCTTCGCAGGGTTGCGCTGCTCGACCTGCTTTTCGGTGGACTGCACGCCGTGCTCGCCGGTGCGATGAACTGTGATCACCCGCAGGTTCAAGCGGAGGCCGTCGTCCGTCGGAGTGCCGGGGAGATTGTTTGAGTAGCTTTCCACTGTGTCACGCTTCTCGCCCGCGGCGTTTTCCGACTCCTTGTTGACCGTGCGCTCGACCACGGACAGATTGCCGTCAGTCCCAGGGCGCAGCACCCGCTCTTCTTTAGTGCGATCCTTGCCGTTGTCCTTAACCGTGCCTTCTCTGATTTCGCTGAGTTGCCAGTTGCCATTGGAGTCAGGCAACAAAGTGGATTTACGAAAGTCGACACTGTGCTCGCCGCTCTTGGTCTGAACTTCCTGGGTCTGGCGCGATGCCGCCAAGCCGCCGTTAGGCGTCGGCGTGAGAAGTGTCGTCTTGGTCTGCTGCACATTGGGAGCAGTCTGCCGGGTGTCTTGAATCTCGCGCTGCACCATCTGCAAACCGCCGTTGGCATCGGGATCCGATGTCGTGCGCACCACTTTTATTTCGCCGCCGGGCAAAGTGCGCGTTTCCTCTTCGGTCACCTGAACCAGCGTTTTCCGGCCGTCGGAATCTCTGCCAAATGTGCGGTCGATGGTCCGCACGGTGTTGGCATCGATTTTTATGGTTTCTTTTTGCACATCCAGATAGGGCTCAAAACGTCCGTATATTCCCATGCGCTCGATACTCTGATTGTCAGCGGTGCGGCCGCCGGCCGCAGTGTGAGTCTCAGACGTTCTCGTCGGATTCACACTGCCGGGTAGCTGTTTTTGGTTTGTGGCAGTCCAGGATGGGCTGGTCTCACCGCTCGATGCATCGGAGCCGCTCTGGGTTTGCGCCGCTGCGCACAACGGGGTCAGACAAACTGCGAGAAGAATTGCCGGCACGCGCCACAGGGATAGCAAATGCAGAGCCGGGAAATGATCGATTTTCATAACTCGTCGAATCGAGCGCCAGCAGCTCGCAATTCGGACCACACTCCGAGCCGCCACATTCAAGAATAAACCTATTTCTGAAACCAGTCGCAGCGAGGCGATGTAAACTGGTGAAGACCTCCCGGAGGGATGCGTGAGCGGTTGAAACGGGCGGTCTTGAAAACCGCTGTACGGGAAACCGTACCGGGGGTTCGAATCCCTCTCCCTCCGCCACTCACTTAGTTGGTGCAGAAGCACTTAGCCAGCTTCATAGGACGACTGGCGCGACCTCGCCTGGCTCATCTGGAGCACAAGTGGGCAGCCTTGCATTCTTCGTCCAGACCCGGAGAGTCATGCATGGGTGGCCGAAGTCGGAACGTGACCAATATCACTCGATCAGCGATATCGTCGTGACTTCAAACAACATTCTGCACGTCACAATCCTCCCGATGTGGCTGGGAAATGATGCCGAAACGCCTGACAGTCTAGAAGGCCAAATTAACTGGTTCCCTCAGAGCTTGGATATTTCGGCATCCTCGATCGCCTGATCTAGCGGAGGTTCGCTCACGGTCTCATTCGATTTTGTGAATATTGCCAGCAGGCTTGCGACATCGAGATCAGTAACGGCGCGAGCCGCGAGTCGGCGGTGAACTTCTTCGGGCAAATCGTGCATGATTCTATCTCCCGCACCAAGCTTAGAGGCATGGAGTCAGGAAAACTGTTTCATAATGCTCACTCTGGGAAATTAGAGAGTACCTTAGTCTTAGACCCACGCGCGCGGAGGCAAACTCGTTGTAGTCGTGACCAGACCCGGTCGCTCACGACCGCCCCAAGCGATCACAAGTGTCAGCTATTTTGTCCAAAACTTTGCTGCCCGTTTCTGCTACAGGCGGTGCAGAGCGTTTCTCTCCTCAGACGACGATAACAGCCGTTTCACTCGACTGGGGTAGTGCCGCGATGGCAAGCCCCATGGAGGAATCGGGGATGTCACGCTAGCTGGTGGCATGCGCTGACCGCGCTGCGGCGAGCCGTTCGGCGACACTGGCATAATGCGAGTTCTTCATGGCGTACATGCGGCGATCGGCTTCCGCCAGCAGTTGTTCGGCGTTGGTACCATCGGCGGGGTAGAAAGCCTGGCCAATACTCACTGAAACCAAACCCTCGCCGCACACGGCTTTCCCGACTTCCGCGATGATGGTTTCGAGCCGCTGCACCATTTCCGCGGCCGCCTCACGGCTAAGCCCTGGCGCGACCACAACGAATTCGTCTCCGCCCATTCTGGCGGCGTAATCGTATTCCCGGCATGAGTCTTTCAAAGCGGCGGCGAACATCTGCAGCAGCTTGTTGCCTTGAAAATGGCCAAAACGATCATTGACTTGTTTGAATCCGTTGAGGTCGGAAACAAACACTGCCAGTGCAAGATTGGAGCGTTTGCAGCGTGCCAGTTCGTGATCGAGGTGCAGGAAGAGCGATCGTGCGTTGGGCAGTCCGGTCAGGTAGTCGGTGGTGGCGGAGTCCTCGGCGATGCGATACTTCAGAGCATTCTCTATGGTGAACCCGAGCTTCGAACTGATGGCCAGCAAAATCCGAAGATGGTCGCGGGTAAATGCGTCTTGCTGAATGCGGTACAGCGCCAGGACGGCAACCACGCCCGAAACTCCTTCGAGTGGAACGGCAACAGCAGAGCGCAGCGTGCTGTATTTGGTAGGATCATTGAGATAGCCCGGCTCAACCGATGGATTGCCGTTCAAGATCGGCTTGCTGTTTTGCGCCACCCAGCCGGACAACCCTTCCCCGAGCGGAATCCTAAGAGACGAGAACAGACGAAAGTTGTCGCCGCTGACGTACTCCGGAACCAGCAGATTGGCCTGGGTGACGTAGACCGCCATGGAGTCGTATGGCACCAGGCGCTTCAGTCGCACCGAAAGCATTGAAAGGGTATCGTCCACACTCAGCGAGTTGCCTAAATCATGGCTGAGCTCGAAGAGCATTTGCGCCTCTTGACGGGCTGCGGCAATGCAGGAGAGATAATCGCCGTGTTGTTCTGGCTGGTGGGTGATACATGTCTCGGATTCCGCCAAGCCCGCGGCCGGGGCTAATCCACGTTCAACTTTGACATCGGTCGACAGTTTGGCGGGGATTTTTGCAGGCCGCGCATGGGCGAGTTTCTCCAACTCAACATAGCGCCGCTGCAACACCTCAACCACTCGCGGGTCAAAGCTTGTTCCCGATTCCTTGATCACACGCGCCATGGCATCGTCCAACGGCAACGCCCGGCGGTACTGCCGATCCGTAGCCAGCGCATCGAGACAATCGACCGCCGCCAGGATTCGCGCTCCAATCGGGATGGCTTCTCCTTTCAGCCCGTACGGGTAGCCGCTGCCGTCCCACTTCTCGTGATGGGCCCTAACGATGGGCACCACCGGGTAGGGAAATTCCACTTGTTCGAGAATCTCTGCCCCGATAATGGGGTGGATCTTCATTTTTTCAAACTCTTCCGGCGTGAGTTTCCCCGGTTTGGAAATGATGTGTTCCGGAACCGCCAGCTTTCCGATGTCATGCAGAACCGAGGCAGCCTGCAGCGCCTCGGTTTCATCTGCAGTCAGACCAAGCTCTTTGGCGAGTTCCATGGCGTAAACGCGGACCCGCTGCAGATGATCGTGGGTGGTGTGATCCTTGGCTTCAATCGCCAAAGCCAGAGATTCGATGGTTCGCAGGTGAAGGTTCGATACCTGCTCGGCGTGCCGGGTTTCGTCTTCCAGTTTGCCCAGGTAAAGCCGATACGACCGGTAGATCAGATAAACGGGAGGCAGGATCAGAAGGGAAGACTGCCATCCGATGTGCCGGTTCAGGTAGCTCACCAAACCCGCGATGGCCGCTCCCACGACGTAGTAGGGGAACGACCAGAAGTAAGTTTCCGACCACACCTTGAGAACCGGCTTGCCCTCCGTCAGCCGGATAATGGTAGCCATGGCGAGCGTATTGACGACGAAGTATGCAATCGCCACCAGGAGCAATGCGAGAGGCGCGTTGCGATCCAGTCCGTGAGTTGTGACCAGCTTGTATGCGCCGAAAGCTGCCGCAGTCCCTACCGGTAACTGCGAAAGATTGAAGATAACGTGGATTGGCTTGAGGTTTGACGACTTCCAGTAAGACTGAACCAGCACGGCGGCGAACCCGATGACCAGGGTTTCTCCAAAGCTCAATTCCAAAACGCCCAGGAGAATGAACAGGAAGTTCACCGACATAGTCCCGTTGATGCCGGGAAGCTTTATTTTCAAAGAGGAAGCTAGGAGCGCGACCGCCAGGTAGCAAAGGAATTTGATGGGGTCCGTCGAGTGCCAATTCGCAAGGGAAATCCAGAAACAGCCCAGCGCCGCAATCGCCATGGCTGCGATAAACACATGTGCGCCGAACCGTCGAGGCAAGCTCCAGGCCATGGACGATTCTTGCTCATCCGGAGCCGAATGTCCGGCCAAAACGATTTTGGCCCATTACCATCGTGTTCTGCTTTTGGTTAAATGACTTACGATGCTTCTAAAGGCGGAATCTGTGGGTTAGGAATGGGGTGCCACGGGATTGATTCTGGCCTGCATTCTCCAGGCGTCAGTGAGTTGTTTAGGTCAAAGAAACGGCGTAGTCCCGAAGTATGCCGCGAATCTACCAGCCAGCCCACACCATCCACTCACGCACTCGGGGACGAATGGAAACGTGCGAGGCCCGGCGATGCCGTCGGCGAACCAGTATTGGCGTTGTCCACCGGTTCTTCCGCCCCATGTGCAGCCTGGAATGCCGTAGCCCGCTAACGGGACAGTTTGTCCCATCGCGTTTTTGGGGCGGGACGATTTGTCCTCATGAGCACTCATTACGCAGTTAAACTATAGCCTTTTCAATCATTTACAATGGGGCACTTTGGTCTGTCGCCTGCATTACCAGAAATGCAGTTTGATTCGGCAGGAGGCGTCCCGGTGAAGCGATTTCTCTTAGGACTGGCCCTGGTAGTGGTTACCACATCAGGTCTTGCACAAGTAGCCAAGATCTCAACCGTGTTGCACGGGAAGAAGGACAACGACCTAGCGGACGTGATTGTCCAGTTCACGACCACGCCGGGCGCTATCCATCGGGCCAAGATTTTGGCGCACAAAGGAATCATCAAAGATGACCTGTCGTTCATCAAGGCGCTGCACGCTTCGATTCCCGACTCCGAGCTTGACGATCTGTCCCAAGACCCGACGGTGACTTATATCTCGCCCAATCGGAAAATCCAATCGTCCCTCAACAATACAACCGGCGCGGTGCTGGCGAACTATCCCTGGGGTCTGGGGTTGGACGGATCAGGGGTAGGAGTTGCCGTAATCGATAGCGGCGTGCGCATGGTGGAAGACCTGAGAACCGTGAACGACAAAAAAACGCGGGTGCGCTACAGCTTTGACGCGATCGGCGGCGGGACGGATGATCTCTACGGCCACGGCACTCACGTGGCCGGCATTGTTGCCGGAAACGCCGCAGCTTCGTCCTGCCCGAGTTGCGACGTTCAGCTGCAAGGCCTGGCCCCGAGCGCGAGGATTCTGAATTTTCGTGCGCTGGATCAGAACGGTGAAGGCACAGACATGTCGGTAATCATCGCCATCTACCAAGCGATCCTTGTGCAATACGAGCACAACATTCGAGTCATGAACCTGTCGGTAGGCCGGCCCGTGTATGAAAGTTACACGGTAGACCCTCTATGCCAGGCGGTTGAGGCGGCCTGGAACTCCGGAATCGTGGTCGTGGTTGCGGCGGGCAACGATGGCCGCGACAACTCTTTCGATAACAATGGATACGGAACAATCAATGCCCCAGGCAACGACCCCTACGTCATTACGGTGGGCGCTATGAACACCATGGGCACGCCCGATCGTGCCGATGACGTGATGACCACGTACAGCTCAAAAGGACCAACACCGATTGATCACATCGTGAAGCCGGATATTGTTGCGCCGGGGAACCAGGTGGTCTCGCTTCAAGCCCAGGGCAGCACGCTGGTCAATACTTATCCCGCCAACATTCCGCCGGTGGGCTATTACCACGAAGGCGATGCGCAACGGCCGTCCCCGAATTATTTCATTTTGAGTGGGACGAGTATGGCCACTCCAGTAGTGAGCGGCGCCGCTGCGCTGTTGTTACAACGACACCCGTGGCTTACGCCTGACCAGGTCAAAGCCCGCTTGATGAGGTCGGCGTACAAAACGTTCCCGCAGTACACGAGCATTACCGATTCGGGCGTTACCTACACCATTCAGTACGACGTGTTCACGGTCGGAGCTGGCTATCTCGATTTACAGGCTGCGTTTTCGGACTCTCATGAAAGGGACAATGCTGACCGAAGCGCCAAGTCGCCCACGGCAGTCTACGATGCGGCCACCAACAGCGTTTATTTCGTCCGCGATTCCTCAGCGGTTTGGGGCAGTTCGGCGATGTGGGGCGCTTCCTCAGTCTGGGGCGCAAACGCCTTCGTCGGATCCCAGTCGGCGATGTGGGGCAGCTCGGCGCTATGGGGCAGCTCCGCCATGTGGGGCAGCAGCACCACCGAAGCTTTCAGCGCGATGTGGGGCAGCTCGGCGATGTGGGGCAGCGACACGAGTATGCCCGATCCCATGAGCATCGAACTGAACGGGGACAACTAGGGAAGCGGCAAGTCCCGGCATTTGACCTGCCTGCAGCGGTTTGGTCGTTAGGGCCGTGTAACCGCATTCTGTTCAAGAGAGACCGCGGTCTGTGCTAACAGTCTGCCGTTTGCCGATGCGCCCGTCTTCATGGCGATCATTGTTCTCGCCAGTATTGCTCCCTCAAAGTGCGCAGTCGTTCCAATGACCACGGCCCCGGAAGTCTGCCAGAAGATGTTCTTGGGCCGTGCGCCGCCTTTCAGGATCACCCGCGTAGCATTGGCCTGACTAAGAGTTCCCGCTATCTGGAATATCCAGACAGCGTCTGGGCCGCCCGAGATCGTGACACTCTTTGATATTAAAACACCGGTAGTCCATTTGTAGAGGCCGGGAACGAGGGTTAACCCGCCAATCTTTCCGGCTCCCAGATTAATAAAATTAGGGTTTTTTCGTCCGGCCGCGTTGGTGTACGCGATTTCCATGTCGCCTACCGCTTTTGTGAGTAAGGTGGGGTCAGTCACCCTGCATGGAAGAGGCCCCGCCGCATTAACGGAGTAAACCGTCCCCGTCATCATTTCTACACATCTCACATGGATAGCCGCTCCAGTGATTGGACTAGCTCCAACATCCCCATTGATAGCAGATGGGAAAACGTCCGTGATTCCGGATTTGGTCAGAATCGCGAAAGGACCCGCTGTTCCAAGGGGTACCGGCGTCTGTCCGGTAAACTCGACGGCGTTGGTCGTAAATGTCCATTCAATGGGATTGCCCATTGCAACTCCAGCTGCGTTCTTCGCCGCCGTCGTAACCCTGGCGGTATAGCTGGTATTCGGGTTGAGAGCGGACGGGCTTGGCGTAAAGGTTGCCACAGTGTTTGCGTCATTCATGACCACGGTACCGGGTACGTCGTTTCCGTTTGCCTCGGTGACCGTGAACGTGAGCAAATTTCCCGCCGAGGACGAGGTAACCGTTTCCGGGTCCATCGGTTGGCTGAAGGTTGCGGTCACTGCGGTGCCGGTTACAACGTTATCGCTGGTATTTGTGCTGGTCGGCACATTCGTGGCATTGTTACTTGGGCTCGACGAAACCACCGTGGGTTCTGTAGCTGCTCCGACAAGAATGCCGGGAGCAACGGTAACACCGGGAGCAACGTTCGCAAAGACCCTTCCGATTCCGCCACCTGCAAGCAAAGCGACGAATAATAACGCCATGAACATCGGTGGCTTGTATGAGCTTTCGAATCTGGTCATTTTTCTTTCCCTCTTTTGAGAAGATTTTGAAAAGACACCCATATCCCTGCCGTGCCCGATGGTTGAGAGAAAGGCGTAGGGACTGAGGTCAGGCCTTTTCTTCGCTATCAACTATGCGGGAAAGGGAGGAATCTACGCTGGTCAATAAGGCTCACTTCGGTAGAAAACATTGCGGAGTGTAGGCTTGCAGATATCACAACCTGCAACGACCTTGCCGATTGCGGCGGTCTGGAAAGCCTGAGATGGCGCCGTTGATTTCCTTCATGGGACTTCCCCTCGCGGCGGCACTGCCCCGGTCAAAACGTGTAAAGGCCTGATTGCGACAGTTAAGAGTTTCCAAGTGCAAATGTGCGGTGTCACCTGCCACGCGCGGCCCGCACCCTATAATCCGGTGCGATGAACGCCTGGGCCACCTGAGGTGCGAACTACTCCAACGCGGCCTGGGTTAGCTTGACCGCGCAGTACGCGGCAGTGGTTCCGCAAATGGTGGTTGACGTCGCCAGCGTGCCGAAATAGATGCTCGACGCCTGCCCGGCGGTGGAATCGTTGTCCACGATCATGGCGCTTGTCCCGCCAGCTACATCGGTGGTGTTCGTCGCCACAATGTTAGGCGGGGCACCTTGGGCAACGAGAAGCGAGCTAGGCAAAAGGAGGGTATACACGGCGTTTGGATTTTCATTCACTCCTACGAACAAGTAGTCTGGTCCGCCCGTAGCGGTTGCGCCCGTCACCGTGCACCCGGTGCCAGTCGTCGCGGTGGGTATGGTAGCGTCGAAGGTGAAATTCGTTGCCGTTGCCGAGGCAACCGTTTGTATTCCGCCATTGATAACGGCGACGTCAGCGGCAGTGCAATTGTTGCCATTGTTGGCAGCCACGCCCGAGAGCGTGACCAGGTCATTGGCGGCGAGCGTGTTGTTCGCCGTGACCGTGACTACGGTTGTCGATGCCGTAACCTCGGTGACTGTGAACACTTGGGTGTTGTAGAACTCGCTGAGCGGCGACATAGGCGATGGGTTGGTACCCATTTGAGGCTTGTCGTTGTTGGGCGGCGTTACCTGCATGGTAGAACTAATGAACTGCAATTCTTTCAGCTGTTGGCCGCCGGTGCCGGAGGTGGCCCCGATGATCTCCCCATTGTTCGCCGCAGTTGCACTACCAATGCCCAACACATAGTAGCGTTCGTCCGGGGTGGGGGCGTAGTTTGGAAAACCAGCGGTCGTACAGCTTTGATTTGCGCCGGTGTCGAGGCCCGCGAACACAACTGCAGTCAGGGTATTGCTGGTGAATGTGAATTGGACAAGGGCGGTATTGCCCTTTGTTCCCGTGTCGCCCTCGCCGGTAGTGTTGGGGTTGCATGCGGCTTCGACATAGCCCACCCCGTTGGTTGAGTCAATGATGGCGCCGTCGCGAATGCCTCCGTTGATGGCGCCTTGGTTCGTGCTCCCGTTTATGCCGAGAGCAAGCGCCGCGGCCGCACTAGCCCCGGCCGGCGTCAATTCGTACAAGTTCGAGCTACTATCGCCGACAAAAATATTGCCGGTGTCACCCATATCGACCACCGGGGACGAGAGGTAGTTGGACCCGGGGATAACCATTGCGCCGGTGACCGTGCAGCCGGTACCTGTGGTCGCGCTGGGTATGGTAGCGTCGAACTCAAACTGGGTTCCGCTTAGCCCCGCGGCAATAACGGTTTGTGTTCCATTAATAGCAGCGACGTCAGCCGCGGTGCAGCCGTTGCCGGTGTTGGCGGTTACGCCCGCGATGGTTACCAACTCTCCTATGTTAAGCGAGTTGGTTACAGTGACCGTCACTACGGTTGTGGTTGCCGTCACCTCAGTCGGGGTCAGTGACGCGGGGCTGGGGCTTACATGCACCGGAAAATTCCCTCCCGCATACGCTGGCGTCCCGTTGAACGTGGAGGTGATCGCATACAGGAAGCCATTGTTATCGCCGACGTAGGTAGTGTCGTCCGCATAATTGGTGAACGGGGATGAGAAGCTATCCGCCGCTCCAGCCACTGCGGTGGCGGCGTTGGCGGCAACCAACCCAAGGGGAAGCATGAAGTCCGTGGCGGTGCTTCCCGACGTGCTTCCGGGGATCACCGGATCGGTGGCGCACGTCGGCAAGGTGGCCCCGCCGTTGTTGTTGCTGGCGCAGCTGGCGTTGGTTCCGTACTCGGTGCTGCCGCTGCCGAACGTTAGCACGTGCAGGATTGCTCCGATGTTCGGGTCATTCTCGACGTAGGAGATCTTTGTGCCACTGAGCGAGAGGCCGGGCGAAGTGGCGACCGGTCCGACGCCGGAGGCGTAGGAAAAGATGAATTCCGGATTCGAGATATTACACAGCGATGTCCCGGAGCCGCTGTAGAGCTGGTTGAATGCGACGATGTTGGCCTGGGCGCCATTCGTCCCTGCAGTAACGGCGCCCCAGCTGAAATTGTTTAGTGTATTTGCGTCGGTCAGGGTCACGCGATTCCCTGGCGTGAGCGCGGAAACTGTCACCGTATCTCCCGACGCAACCGCCGCGATACGGTCGAGAGGGGCACTACTGAGATTACGATTGATCGCCGCCGCCAGATTGGTTGCATTGGTGGCAACCGTGCTGGAGACTTCGAAGTCCAGCCCTGTGTTCGAGGTGGACGACGAGGTCAAAGTCAGAGTGACCCCCGTCGCACCGGCCGGCGTTATCGTGATGGCCGTAGTGGCGCCAGTCTGCGGTTCGCCGGTGAAAGTGCCGACAACGTTGGCGCGCGTGTTCCCGGTGGACACGTTGATGGGGAATACTGCGAAATCGGAGGTGCAGCTCGGCGGCGCGTTCACATTGAAGGTGTACTTGGCGGGCGACATGCCTTGTGCGACGCCGCCAGCGCCCAGCGAAATGGCCCAGTCCCTTTTCATTTTGCGTCTTGCGTGCTTTCGCGGTCTCCCCTGCACCAAGCCTGATTGCACCAAGCCTGAATGCACCAGGCCTGAATGCACCAGGCCTGAATCTGCCGGCGCATTCCCGTGCAGGAGCAACTCTGCATAGGCCCGTGGCTCGTTCCACATGATCGCCGCCTGCTCGGGCGTGAAACCGGCGGTGAAGACAACATGCCGTGAGCTCCAATCCGTCGGCACGGGAACCGAACCATCCGGCCTCGCGAAGCCCTGTCCGAACGCCGGCGCAGTAAGGCTGTTCGCCAGCCCGAACCCTATCAGCAGCAACGCCCCAAGTCTTGCAAAAAAACCCACGTTCTGACTCTGCGGAGTTTTGAGAGCGTTCATTGTCTATGCGCCTCCCTGTCACGATTCCGAGTGTAGCGGTGTCGTATTACGGAGATCGATAAGGCCTCAAATACTTGAAGGCCTGAGAGCTTTGCATTTTCACAGTATAAGAAATGAAGCAGAGATTGTCCCGTTTTGACGGGCTCGGCCAATTCTCACTTTACAGCCGCTCCATCGAGAGTTTCCGACTCCTGACTCTCCACGGGCTTGGATTCGGCGGGCTGCTTGGGCAGAATCCCGTAGCTCGCCAGGTCGGCCGCCGTAAGCTTCCCTTCTTTTCTTTTTAGTTTAGCCATTACGCCACCTTTTTCCTTCAATGGAAGTCAGTAACCGCATCGATTCCTCCGCGGTAGTTCTCTACCCACTGGCCAGTATTAATCTTTGGTTTTCGGAAAACTGCTCAGAATTGATCGTTATGGAGAATCAGGGGACGGCATCAGGCCGAAACCGTCGAGGTCCAGGAGTAAGCCGCTCCCAATTGGCGTAACATCCCCATTACACCCACTGAGCAAGGGTCAAAACGTGTAATCGCTTGCTTGCGACAACTATCGTTCGGGCGCATGTTTGGTCCCAGATGACAGGCGGTGCGGTAAGCTCGTGTCATGTTTAATCGGCTGCGGGCCCAATGGTCTGACATCGATCCCTCCGACTTCGAATCCCGTGACCTCGAGGCTAAAATCTAAAGCACGTCATACGCTCAGAACTGGAATCGGCACCGCGCAAATGATTGCGTAGCCGCGGATCCGCAGATTACCGCCATACGGGTAGCAGCCTGTAACCAGTAAATCCGCCTTCGTCTGCTTCGCAGCTTGGTTCAACACTGTGGGCACGTCACCACTGCCGATCAGTACGTCGGCCTTGATGCCGAGATGTTGCTGCAGCTTTGCGATGCGCTGGGACGCGTCACCGACGAGTTCATCTTTCCACTTTTCATCGACGTACTGTCCGCCAGGTCCCCAAAGCTCCACCGAAGCCGTGACGTGGGCGAGTGTAAGGCGAGCGGCAAATTCGGTGGACATGGCGGCGGCCCAGGACACAGCTTCGTCGCTGCGGGGGCCCAAATCGACCGCGCAGAGAATGTTGCGGATCGCAAATTCCTGCGAGGGCTGCGACTCCTCTTCATGTCCGCTGAAGTGCACCAGATGCCTTATGCCCACGGCGTCATACAGAAGAAGCGGGTTGTAGCCTTTTGCCGGATCCGCCGATTCTTTCTCTTCCACGTGGACTCCGGTCCAAACCGGACACTCGCTCCCGTGCAGTACTTTCGCTGTTACCGAGCCTAGAAGAAACCGATTGAACGTGGATCCATGCGACGGCATCATGATTAGGTCAGCGTTCTCCACTGCAGCCGTCTGCACAATTGCCTGGGCTGGGTCGCCTTTGACGACCATGGGGCGAATGGCAAGGCCATCAAGCTCCGGCCCCAGAGACTGGTCATTTTGTCTCTGAGCCTCCTGAATGATTACCGCGAGCAAGTCCCCGCCAGCCAGCGCACTGCCGCTCTCCTGCGCACTGGTGGCATAGTTCTGTGGTGGCACGACGTGCAGTATCACGATCTCGGACTGAAAATGGTGGGCCACTTTCGCAGCCTGATGAACCACCGGCAGCGAGGAATTTGGGAAATCAACCGGCAGAAGAATCTTTTTAATATTCAGCATTGCGCACCACGTCATTGCTGACAACCCCATCTGTAGCGACCGCACAAAAAACCAGCGGAAGATCTTCCTTCGATTCTCACATTACGAGACTAGGATGCGATTGTCCCGCTTTTAGAGTCCACCTCATTACTTAGTTCTTGCCCTATGTTATAAGGTGCAAAGGCACGTCTGCGGTCGGTTGTCGCATGGGCGGACTAACAAAGTGATTCATGAGGAGGAATCAAATGTCAAGTGCGCACCGGTGCTGGGTCGGTCAGGAGATACCGTGATGAGCCCTAATGACACGGCCAACGCCTCTCCTCGGAAGACCCGTAGCGAAAAAATTTTCTTCAAGATTCTGGAAAGCAATTGGCAAGCAGAAATGCGTGGCTACCACACCTATCAGACATTGTCGGAGCGGGAGAGCGATCCACAGCGTCGGAGCGCGCTGCGTGGACTTGCCTACGCGGAACAACATCACGCCGATCTCTGGGCTACTCGCATTCTTGCCTTGGGTGGGCCAGCCCCCGCATACAACGGGCCCAGCACGGGCGAAGCGGATACTCTTGCGAACCGCTTTGGCGGCAAGGATTTGGCGCTCCGCCGGCTGGAAGTCGACGAGAGCCGCGACATTGCCAAGTATGCGAAACAGCTCCAGGAACTCGGCGATGAACCCAGCAACGTGATTCTCAAGCAAGTGCTGGAGGATGAACGCGAGCACTATCGGATACTGGAGAGCCTCATCCGCGACCGGCGTCCTCTTCCTCCACCCTCACCCGACGAGGCGAGAGCGGCGTTGGACGATCTGGTAGCGGCAAGAGAAGGAGACCATCGTCAAGCGGCAGGCTGGATTGGGGATGCAATCTACGGAATTAATGATGGCCTGGGTTCTATTTTCGGAATCGTTTCGGGGGTTTCGGGAGCGACTCTCGGCAATAGCAAATTCGTTTTGATCGCGGGGCTGGCTGGAATGATCGCGAGCGCGCTATCCATGGGATCCGGAGCTTATCTGGCCGCCAAGAGCGAACGGGAAATTTATGACGCTGAGTTTGCGCGGGAGCGCGATGCTGTCGAATACAACGAGGCTGAAGCTCGAGAAATGCTTTCGCTGACCTATCAGATTCGTGGCTTACCCGCCGACGAGGCTACTCGCTTCGTCGACGACTTGGCTCGCGATAAGTCTGAACTCGTGAATGCACTTGCACGGGAGCGTCTGAATACGACTCAAGAAGCCCTACGCAAACCATGGAACTCCGCTATCTCCGGAGCCGTCTCCACCGCGGTGGGTGCATTTATCCCAATTCTTCCTTTTTTCTTCATGAGCGGTTATCGTGCCGTGATTTGGGCGGCAGTCATCTCCCTCATTGCTCATTTTGCGGTCGGTGCCGCGAAATCGCTTTTCACAATTCGTTCCTGGTGGTCCAGTGGATTCGAAATGACCTTTGTCGGAGCGTTGGAGGGCCTAGTGACATTTCTGATTGGTATGGCCCTGGGACGAATCGGTGGGGCAGTCGTCTAGCGCTGAAGTTGCCGCCAAACCGCTAGACGAATCTGCCATACGTATAACTAGCCGACGGCGCGAAGACCGGTCATCGAATCAACGCAGATGCGGAAAAAAAGCGGATCGATCAGATCGTCGCCCAGCTTTTCCTGCCGCTCTCCCAATGCGTTTTGCCACCACTTGTGCCGCTTCCCTAACAGCTTCTCCGCATGTTTCCGCTCGTCGGTATATTGGGGCTCGGGCAATTCCTGATAGCGGCCGCTGGCAATCACACTGATCCACTGAGACTCGTTCGCGATTTCGTCGACTTCGACACAGACTTTGGGATTCGCCCGCATCCATTCGATCTTTTGTCCCAAGGTCGAAAGCACGTAAATATAGCCGGGCTCATAGGCAAAGTATATGGGCAGGACGTATGGCTGGTTATCGAGCGAGCAGGCCAGCCTTCCGAGCGTAGCGCTAGCCAGAAATGCTCCGCACTCTTTCTCAGTCATTTCATTGATTACCATGTTCCACCTCTCAGTATTGGATAAACTCTTAGATCGCACCGGGGCGTGACCGGGAGCCCGGGGTGTTACTTCTGTCACAAAATCTGGTTGGCTTCAAGGGGTGCCGGTGCTCGCGATTCACAAGGAATAACGCGCGCCGTGTAATCGGCCTCAAACAGCAGCCGGGTGAACTCCCGCCAACGCTCGGCGAACGATCTCCTGCGCCTCATTTTCGATCCGGAGCAGATGATCTTTTCCGCGGAAACTCTCCGCATAGATCTTGTAGACATCTTCAGTTCCCGAGGGACGGGCAGCGAACCATCCGCCTTCTGCGATCACCTTCAAGCCCCCAATGGGCTTGCCATCTCCGGGCGCGGAGGTGAGGATTCGCAGCACCGGTTCGCCGGCGAGTTCTGAAACCTGGACATGCTCCGGAGAAAGCCTCTCCAGCACCGCCTTTTCCGCCGAAGTGGCGGGGGCTTCAATACGTTCGTAAAGCGGATCGCCGAGTTCGCCTGTCAGTTCTCGATAAACCTCGCCCGGATCGCGCTGCAACTTTGCGGTGATCTCCGCCGAGAGCAGTGCCGGCACGATTCCATCTTTGTCGGTCGTCCAAACCGTGCCGTTGTGCCTGAGGAACGAAGCTCCGGCACTCTCTTCCCCGACGAAACCCAAAGAGCCATCCAGCAGGCCGCTGACGAACCACTTGAACCCGACTGGAACTTCGTAGAGTCTTCTTTTCAGCTTCGCGGCCACGCGATCGATCATGCTGCTGCTTACGACGGTCTTTCCCACGCCGACATCACTGCCCCACTGCGGCCGGTGCGAGAAGAGGTAATGTATACAAACGGCAAGATAGTGATTGGGAGGCATCAGGCCTGCACTTTTTGCGACCACGCCATGACGGTCGTGATCGGTATCGCAGGCAAATGCGACATCGAACTTGTCTTTCAGTGCAATCAGTCTCTGCATTGCGTACGGCGACGAGGGATCCATGCGGATCCTACCGTCCCAATCGAGCGTCATGAACCGGAACGTCGGATCGACCACGTCATTTACAACCGTAAGGTCGATGCGATAGCGATCTGCAATGCGCGGCCAGTAATGTACTCCCGCGCCGCCGAGCGGATCCACGCCCAACTTTATATTTGCGCTTCGAATCAGGTCCATGTCGATAACATGCTCAAGATCGTCGACGTACGCATCGATGTAGCGGTGCTGGTGGGTGGTGGCTGCCTTGATCGCCTGTCCAAACGGTATGCGTTTCACGCCCCGCAACCGGTTTGCAAGATATTCGTTCGCCTTGGTCTCAATCCAGGCCGTGATTTCTTTGTCCGCGGGTCCTCCGGCAGGCGGGTTGTATTTGAAGCCGCCGTCCTCCGGTGGATTGTGCGAAGGAGTAATTACGATGCCATCCGCGAGGCCTGATTTTCGGCCCCGGTTGTAAGTAAGGATGGCATGCGAAATAGCAGGAGTCGGTGTGTATTCATCGTTGGCGGCGACCATCACCTCGATGCCGTTGGCTGCCAGAACTTCGAGGGCGCTCGCAGAAGCGGGTTCGGAGAGCGCATGAGTATCCTTGCCAAGGAACAACGGTCCCCTGATTCGGTGGCGTTTCCGGTAGGCACAAATCGCTTGGGTGATTGCGAGAATGTGCCATTCGTTGAACGCCCGGTTGGAAGCCGAGCCCCGGTGTCCTGATGTGCCGAACGCCACGCGCTGCCCGGGAACCGTTGGGTCTGGCTGCTCGACGTAATACGAGGTTACGAGTTTCGCTACGTCAACCAGTTTCGAAGCCGCCGGAGTTGTTCCAGCCAGCGGATTTACTTCCATAACCCACCTCCACTCGGACATGCGAGTAATTGGCGATTGATCATGCGACGTTTCCTGGAAGTCATGGAATCGCTACCCCTGAAAGTTTGTTCTGTTTGCCCGGAACCAACACCAGCAGTCCGATGCTGCCGATTACAGCAAAGGTTGCGCCATAATAAAACACGGCCACATGGCCAATCCGGTCCCAAAGCAGCCCAGCAATAATGTTTGCCACCAATCCCATCAACCCAACCGTCGCACTGTACCAGCCCACTCCGCTGGCGCGCAGATGCACGGGCACGAAATCCGAGGCGAATGCCTTGCCGACGGAGCGGAATATTCCCTGAAATAATCCATAGAAAGCAAACAGGGTCGCGATGAGAATCACGCTCTTCGCGCGCGCAAAACCGAGATACGCGACTAAGAAGATGATAAATGACAATAGAAGGACGCTTTTTCTGCCCCACCTGTCGGAAAGAGATCCGGCGGGATAGGAAATCAGTGCCGCCACCAGGTTGAAGCCCGCATAAATCAAGATGGTCGCCTTGAAAGAAGCGCCAATGCCCTTGGTTTGCAGGATCAGAAACTGGTTACTCGAATTGCCGATCCCGAATAATGCAGTGACCAGCAGATATCTCCAATAGGCTTTCGGAAAATCTCGCACATTGACATCGATCTTAGCTTTTGCGGCCACCGGCACCGGCTGTTCCTTGACCAGCAGGATCATGAAAAAAGCGAGGAAACCGGGAATGATGGCCAGATAAAAAATCGACCGGATGTTGAGATGCAACGAAAAAAGAAGAACAACGGCGAGCAACGGCCCCAGGAAAGCGCCTAAATTATCGCCGATGCCCTCAAGACCAAAAGCTCGCCCTCTATTTTCCTCAGCTACGGAAGATGCGATGAGCGCATCGCGCGGAGCAGAGCGGAATCCGGCGCCAAATCGATCCAGAAACCGTCCCCCTATCACGCCCGGCCAGGCCTTCGCGAGGCCCATCAGGGGTTTGCCTGCGGCCGACAAAAAATAGCCGGCCAGCGCGAGGGATTTTCTCTTTTGAAGCTTGTCCGATAACCAACCCGAGAGGCCTTGCACGATATTCTGTGTAGCCTGTGCAATGCCGTCTATCAGGCCAACGATACTGCCGCTCGCATGCAGAGTTTGCGTAAGGAAGATCGGCAAAACTGGATATAGCATTTCGGAGGAGATATCGGCAAACAGGCTCGTGAAGGCGAGCAGAACGGTATTCTTTGAAAGTCCGGCGAAGTAGCGTGGTCGTGCGGTCGGTTCAAGCATAATATTCGCGGTACGGTTTGCTTTCAATGTCAAACACAATTCGGTAGTGGTGCAGTTTGAATTTCTACAGGCTAGCATCCTGAGTCTGCCTCTAGGAAACCGTGGGTATGGCAAAGCCAGGTACTGTTACAGAACTGTAACAGCACCCAAAGCCAACCTTAGAAATCACCAAACGCACCCCGCCACATCCCAAAATTTGGCTGCAGATAGAAACTTTGCTGCGTCGCCAGTTGTCGAACCCTGTGGTAACACAGATTCACCCCGGTGAGCCAGACCTTCGACCCTCAGGCGAAGACCTCGATGCCTCGCAGCAGAAAATAGCAATATCCCCTGCTAACGAAAAGCAACGCCACGAAATTTCTGGCCGTCCCAAGAATCTCTTCCCTCGACACCGGTAGTGGTGATGTATATCACGGCGCAATGTAAAACAACGCGAGACAATTAGGAGTGTTTAAGTGAGTTCTGAACCTGGGGCTGATCGGTTCCAATGCCGATGCCGGGTGCAGCGGCACTGGCGCGAATAAGGTTCCGACAGATCGGGTTGATGCAAAAGGAGAGGCCCATGAAAATGTCCAGCTTGCTGTATGGGATGGTTTTCGCCGTCGCGGTTATTCTCGTTTTGCTTTTGATTCTGGGGGTCAGCTTTCATCGTCCGGTCTCGGCTCAGGGTGCAGCACTATACAACGCCGCCGACGAGGTGACGGTGGCGGGCCGGGTACAAGAGGTACAGGAGTTCGACTGCCCGGTAAGCGAAGGTGAGCTGGCCACTCACTTGATGCTGAAGACAGCGAATGGAGTGGTACAATTGCACTTGGCTCCAGCGCGCATCATGGCAGGCCAGAAACTGAGCTTCCCTCCGGGCGACCAGATTGAAGTGGTCGGCGCCAAAATACAGCTCAATGGAACCAATGGGGTGATTGCGCGGGAAATCACTCGAGGGAATGAAAGTTTCATCTTCCGCGATCGCGAAGGCAAGCTTCTGCTGGTCCAATAAGTAGCGAGGAAATGCTGTCGAAGCTACTTTCGCTTGCAGCACTGAGTCCTTTCTTTGCTCAACCGCAGGCGCGGCAAGCCAGGTCGCGGTTTCCGGGAAGCCGACGATTTCACCCACGACCTTTTCTTTCGTCTCTCCCAACTCCGTTTATCCGGAAAGGCACAGTTTCCAAGGCGTTCCCACTTCAGACGACGTTCCCTTCCGTAACCGATCCCATGTAATAGTTTTGTAATGTGTATCAAACATCACCGCGAAGAACTCTGCCGAGAGTTACGCTCGAAACATAACCCATATGGAAATTCATCCAAAAGGCAGTAGCGCTCGCATTCTTCTGAGTTCGGTGTTTGGGCCTTATGCGCAAGACGACGAATTTGGCAGCCGCTCCATCAATCCCATGGAGCTCTATCACAACCAGGTTACCCGCGCGCAAGGCAGCTTCTCGCTGCGCATGTTCCATCGCTCCTGGGGAATCATGATGATCCAGGAGAATATTTCGGCGCCGTGCAGCGTGCTGGATTTCCCCACGCGCGAAGCCTTTGCTCGCGAATTGACCAAGAACCATTACGACATCGTTGGCATCTCTTCGATTATTGTGAATGTTTTGAAGGTGCGGGAAATGTGTCGCATCGTGCGCGAACTATCGCCGGATTCGGTGATCGTGGTGGGCGGACACGTGGCTGCCATTCCCGGCCTTGACGCCATGATCGACGCCGACCACATCGTGCGCGGAGAAGGTATTTCCTGGATGCGCCGCTACCTGAGCGAGGACGAGCACGCACCCATCCGCCATCCCGCCATTGTTTCCGGTCTGCGGACGCGCATCATGGGCGTGCGCCTGCCTGAGCGAAAGGGAGGGACGGCGGCAACTATCATCCCATCGGTGGGGTGCCCCATGGGGTGCAACTTCTGTACTACGTCGGCTTTTTTTGGCGGCAAAGGAAAGTTTGTCAACTTTTACGAGACGGGCGACGAACTGTTTGACGTGATGTGCGGAATCGAAGCTGAACTTAAAGTAAATTCCTTTTTCGTGATGGACGAAAACTTTCTGCTGCATCGTACGCGGGCCATGCGCTTGCTGGAACGGATGAAGGAGGCGGGCAAGAGCTGGGAGCTGTCGGTCTTTGCCTCGGCCAATGCGATTGGCAAATACACCATGCAGGAACTGGTCGAACTCGGCATTTCCTGGGTATGGATGGGTCTGGAATCTCCCCAGTCCAGCTATAACAAGCTGCAGGGTACGGACATCGGACAGCTCACACGGGAGCTTCGCGAACACGGGATCAGAGTGCAGGGTTCGACGATCATCGGACTCGAGCACCACACGCCAGACAACATCGTGGGGGAAATCGAATCGGCGATTGACTACCAGACCGACTTTCACCAGTTCATGCTCTACACCCCGGTTCCGGGCACGCCGCTTTACCAGGAAATGTCCGAGCAGGGTCGTCTGCTAACCGACGTTGATTTCGCCGATGTCCACGGACAATACAAATTCAACTTCCGGCACGGCGCAATCTCCCGCGAGGATTCCAAGCGGTTCCTGGACTGGGCGTTCTGGCGCGATTTCGAGCGCAATGGACCGAGTCTTTATCGCATGTGCCAGACCGTACTGCAAGGCTGGCAACGCTACAAGGACTACCCCGATCCCCGCGTCCGCGAGCGGTTTGCGCGAGAAGCCAGGAAGCTTACCCACGCTTACAATGCGGCGCTTTGGGTGATGGAGCGGGAATTCAGGAAAGTCAATCGCAGCGTGAGCGATCAGATTCACAAATTGCGACGCGAAATTGAGACGGAGTTCCCGGTCGTCGCCCGCCTCGCCGCCGCATCCCTGGGCCCAATGCTGCTGTGGTCCACGCGCCGGGAGGAGAATCGGCTGGCCGCCGGACGCACCTACGAGCCTCCTACGTTTCTCGAGCGGCGCAACTGGGTTTCGGCTTCGTAACGGACTTCCGACGCTGGTGTCCGGGATCGCTGTTGTTACCCGACCTCTTCGCTCCAGTTTTCCAGCGTCTTCTTCACAAAAGCCATGTATTGATCCGCAACTGCTCCGTCGATCAGACGGTGGTCGTAGCCGAGCGTGAGGTGAACGACGGAGCGAATGGCAATAGAATCGTTGCCGTCGGCGTCAGTAACGACCAGCGGAGTTTTAGTGATACCGCCCACACCCAGGATCGCGGAGTTGGGTTGATTGATGATGGGCAGTCCAAAGACAGCTCCAAACTGTCCGGGGTTGGTGACGGTGAAGGTTGAACCCTCCACTTCCTCAGGCTTAAGTTTTTTCGACCGCGCCCGCTCGCCCAGGTCGGAGATGCCGCGTTGCAGTCCGAGGAAATTCAACTCGTCAGCATTCTTGAGCACAGGAACGATCAGTCCCCAATCGAGCGCCACTGCAATGCCCACGTTGACGTGGCGATGGTAGCGGATGTTTTCGGCTTCAATGGAGGCATTGACAATCGGGAACTGCTGCAGGGCGATAATGACGGCCCGGACAAAGAAAGGCATGAACGTGAGCCGTGCCCCGTGGCGCTGCTCGAAAGCGGATTTTGTCTTGTTGCGCAGTTGCACGATGCGAGTAATATCCACTTCGAACATGCAATGGACGTGAGCACTGGTGCGACGGGATTCGATCATCCGCTGGGCGATGATCTTGCGCATCTGGGTCATCGGTGCCACGTCTCCGGGGATGGTCGCCGGGGGAGGCGCTGCCGGCCTGGGCGAAGACACGGACACAGAGGCTGACGGAGCGCTCGCGCGAGCAGAATCCGCAGGGGCCGCAGCAGAAAATTCCGGCCTCCCCAGAAACGCCATGATGTCCTGCTTGGTAATGCGGCCACCCATGCCCGTGCCGGGCACCTGCGACAGATTTACGTTGTGCTCACGAGCAATCTTGCGCACCAAGGGTGAGGACCGGGCGTGATCGTCTTCTTCTTCGGCCCCGGCGGCCGCCTGGACCTCGACCGAGGCGGCGGGTGAAGGAGTTGCCACTTGTGTTTTCGCCGGCGGCGCTGGTACGGGCGCGGAGGCCTTGGGAGGCGCCGGGGATGCGACCGCAACCTCTCCATCCCCCGCGATTGTTCCCACAACTGTGTTTACCTGCACGGTGTTCCCCTCGACCACTTTGATATCCTGCAGAACGCCAGAAGCGGGGGCGGGGATTTCAGCATCCACCTTATCGGTGGAGATCTCAAACAACGGTTCGTCGCGTTGCACCTTGTCGCCGGGCTTTTTCAGCCACTTGGTAATGGTTCCCTCGAAAATAGATTCGCCCATCTGCGGCATCACGATATCGGTCGGCATAAATCCTCTTCTGTGCGTTCCCGGTGGCAAAGCCCGGGGCTGAAGTAATCTTTCATTATATCCAAGGTTGCGGGCAGCGAATTGCGATCGCTCCTAATCCTCGTCCTTCTTCATTCCCGAAGATGGCGGACCAATTCCGAACGATTTTTTCCAGTAGTCCTGTACACCCGGCGGCAGTTTTTGTACTCTGGAAAGAAATCCTACTACTTTCCAAATGTCCTGGTCGCTCAAAGCCCTATTCCACGCCGGCATGCCCGTATAGCGAACCCCGGTTCGGATAGCGTAGTAGATGTGCCACTCCGGGTCATCGAGCGGATCAAGGATCAACTGCGGCACCGGCGGGTAAAATGACTTCTCCAGCGGGCTGGGCTTGTTGTCGAGCGTGCCGTGGCACAGGGAACAGTTCATGGTGTAGATCGCCATACCGGCTTTCAAATTGTCATCGGTCGGCGAAATCGGACTGCTTACTCGCGGTGCGTGCCGCTCCATGGAAGCGTCCAGTGCGCTCGTAGCCGCACGGCTCTCGAGGCGAGACGGAGTCGCATCAGCGCTAGTCGGCATCAAGCCCAAAGTCGTTACCGCCAGCCCGACAAGGCCGAGCACCAGCAACGTAACTATGATTCCAAGAATGAAATTGCGCATTTCTCCCTCGCTCTTTTGAGACCCAGAGTGCCGCCGTTAGTTTATATGCGTCGTGTTGAAGCGGCATGATGTAGGCTAGGCCGCCTTCAGGTGCCGGTGAATAAATTGTACTAATATGCTTTTAGCCGGCGCGCTTCCCGTACTACGTCGCTCACCTTGGGCAGGAAATATTCCTCCTGAGGCGGGGAGAACGGCACTGGAGAATCCTGCGCGGTGATGCGGACAATGGGACCATCGAGATCGTGGAACGCCTCTTCGTTGATGATCGCCGCGATCTCGCCGGCAATGCCTCCGGTGCGCACGTCTTCGTGCAACACAATAACTTTATTCGTTTTGCGAACCGTCTGGGCAATCGCTTCGCGGTCGAGTGGCGAGAGCGTGCGCAGGTCAACCACTTCCAGTTCGATCCCCTCTCTTGCCAGAATCGCCGCAGCTTCGAGCGCGACGTGCACCATCGCGGCATAAGTAATGACACTGACATCGCGACCCTCGCGTGCAACTCGCGCCTTGCCAAGAGGCACAATGTAATCTTCGGCTGGAACTTCCTCCTTGATTCGCCGGTACAGATATTTGTGCTCGAAGAAGATCACAGGATTGTTGTCGCGAATGGCGGCCTTGATCAGACCCTTGGCATCGTAAGCGCCGGCGGGACAGACTACTTTCAACCCCGGCGCATGCACAAACCACATTTCCGGATTCTGCGAGTGGAAGGGACCGCCGTGGACATTCCCGCCACTCGGCCCGCGAATCACCAAGGGCGCCGGTGCACCCCAGCGGTAATGCGCTTTGCCCGCCATGTTGACGATCTGGTTGAAGGCGCAGCCGATAAAGTCCATGAACTGAAACTCGGCCACCGGGCGCAGACCTGTGAGCGAAGCCCCGAAGGCCGCGCCCACAATGGCAGATTCGGCAATGGGCGTGTCAATCACTCGTTCGGGACCGAAGCGATCGATGAAGCCCTCGGTCACTTTGAAAGCGCCGCCGTAAATGCCAATGTCCTCGCCGATGCAGAAGACGGCAGGATCGCGCTCCATTTCCTCCCAGATTCCCTGGCGGATGGCTTCGAGATAGGTGAGTTGAGGCATAGAGTCTTTCGTGACGACTCGCGCGAACACCGCGAGGTTTACAATCTGTACAATATGTGCTAATGTACTATTTGTACATTTAATGGATTCGGAGTTCCATTCATGCCTCCAAAATTGACCGCCAGCGCCGCTCGGCAGAATTTCTCGGACATCGTCAACCGGGCAGCGTATCGAGGCGAAAGAATTATCGTACATCGGCGCAAGAAACCTGTGGCCGCTGTCGTTCCCATTGAGGATCTCGAACTTCTGGAGAGGATCGAAGACCGCATTGACCTCGCGGAAGCGCGAAAACGGCTCAAAGAACCCACGATCCCCTGGGAGAAAATTAAGAGAGAGCTGGGCCTGTAGTTGCAGCACCCATGCGATACACCCTGGAGTTTACGACTTCGGCGTTGCGAGAGTTCCGCGGGCTCGAACGGCAGGTACAGCGGCGCATCGCCGCGAAAATCAAGGATCTCTGCGACCACCCATTCCCCTCCGGCAGCAAGAAGCTTCACGGCAAACCTGATCACATTCGCATCCGAGTGGGCGACTACAGGGTTATTTACCGGATTGACGGAAGTCGAGTGGTCGTCGTAATTGTGCGAATCGATCATCGGCGAGAAGTTTACCGGTAAACTGTAGAGCCTCATTTCAAATGCACTGCCGCGTTGGTGTGCTTCGGACCAGTGGAAACCTTTCTCGTCGTCTTCGGCACTCCGTACTTCGGCTTGATTTCATGGCAGTGGCCCTCGCAGTAAACGCCGCCTGCCGCAGTTTGCGGTTCCGGCATGGGTGATGCCACGGCGAAATCGCGATCCGCTTCTAGTTCGCGCTCCACATCGGCGATCAGTTCTTGGTTTTCCTGCGGGCTCAGCCACTTCTTCACGCTCACCAAATAGTTCTCAAAGCGCGCAATCGGGTCGCGCTTGCGCCAGTACTCGAACAGCGGCTTGGGCACATACTCAGCCGCATCGTGGATGGCGTGGCCTTTCATTCGCATCATCTTGGCTTCGATAAGCGTGGGGCCCTCGCCGCGCCGGGCACGTTCACAGGCCTCATGGGCGGCGTCATAGATCTGGCAGGCGTCGGTGCCATCGACAATCACTCCAGGAATCCCATACGCTATGGCGCGTTCGGCGAGGTCCTTCACTCGGAACTGCATGTCGGCGGGCGTCGAGTATCCCCAAAGATTGTTTTCGACGAAGAGAACCAGGCCGAGATCCTGCACCGCGGCAAAGTTCAGGCCTTCATAAGTGACGCCTGTTGACTGGCCTCCATCTCCAATGTAGGTCATGACCGCGATGTTGCGGCCCTGCAAACGCGCGCCGAGGGCGACGCCGGCGAGCACTGGAATCAAGTCGCCAAGGGTCGAAATCGGCGCGACCACATTGCGCTTTTCGATGTCACCGAAGTGGGACGACGCGTCGCGCCCCTTTGTCGGCGAACCGGCTTTGGCCATGTACTGCATCATGATGTCGCGCGCGGAGAAGCCGCGGACCAACAGCGATCCCTGGTTGCGGATCATGGGACCAAGCCACTCGTCCGCATGCAGAGCGTATGCCGACGCGCAAGAGCAAGCCTCCTGACCGAGACCGAAGTAAACGCCGCCGACGACCTTGCCTTGCTTGTAAAGGTTCTCCAGCGCAGTTTCCATCTTGCGATTCAAAATCATCCATCGATAGATCTCGATACATTGTTTCTGGTCGAGGTACTTCGACTCGCGGATGGGCGGAACAGGTGCGCTAAGGTCGCCTGTCACTTCATAGCGAACTTCGTCGCCTTTGCGGATTTGACGAATGCTGAAACTGGGCTTTTCCAGCCGATAGTCAAGGATGGTGTAAGTGCGCTGCGAGGGATTGGGCAGAAACGATGGCGATGAGCGCCGGCCACGACCGTTTGAACTGAGCCGGACAGGAGCTTTCGAAACAGTCTTTTTCTTCTTCGCCATGGGCTTGTGATTGCCGACTATTGGTCTTAGAAGAATCCTAACCCGGTTCGCGGGAATTGACCAAACTTAGAGAGGTCTCGGCGACCGCTCCGGACAAGCGTCTAGGCCCAAAAAGTTTCTTCTTCGCCCCGCAATTTCTGCAATTCGGATGGAGGTTTCATAGGCACGCCGACCGAATGGCCGAGGAGCGAATCCAAAGTTTCCAGCCAAAGCATCTGGCTCTGAAACACAACACCGAAATTGCGCGATACGGAATGCGCGACTTCCTGCGACGAAAGCGCCTGACCCAATTCCTTCGCCATCGAGGTCACCGATTTCGAGGCGATCCCGCAGGGAACGATCAAATTGAAAAAATCGAGATCGACATTCACATTCAAAGCGAACCCGTGCGAGGTCACGCCTCGAGAAATGTGGACCCCAATGGCAGCAATCTTGGCATCGCCTTGGCTCGTGTCGAACCGGGGCTCCGACCCAGTTGGAACGATGGCGCTCCCCGTGCTCAGTCGGTTTGGCGTCGTCCACACCCCCGTCAATCCCGCCACCCGCTGCGACGAAATGCGAAAGTCAGCGCAGGTGCGAATCAAAACTTCTTCCAACCGGCGCACATACTCCACAGCCCCAAGCGTCTTCCGCTTGCCATCCGTCGAGCCGAAACCACGGAGGTCGAAGATGGGATAACCAACCAGTTGCCCCGGACCGTGGAAGGTCACGTCTCCGCCGCGATCGCACTCGAAGATCTCCACGCCGCGTTCCGCGAGTCGTTCGGGCGAGGCAACCACGTTTGCAGCTTTCGCGTTCCGTCCGAGGGTGATGACCGGAGAGTGTTCAAGCAACAGGAGCACATCACCGATGCGGCCGTCCTTGCGAAGTTGCACTAGCTTCAACTGCAGGCGGAGGCCCGTGTCGTAATCCAGGGTCCCGAGTTGGAGTAGAGAGATCATTTGGTAATTTCGTAATTGAGCAATCGGGTAATTGATGAACCAAGGTCTCAAAAACAATCGCTCAATTACCCGACTACTAACTTTCACAATTCCATTACGCGTTGATCGCCATTCCGTACACGCTGTTCGATGCATCCAGCATTGCCTCAGCCAGCGTCGGATGGGCATGGATGGTCCACATTAAGTCTTCTACGGTGGCTTCGAGTTCCATCGCGGCAACGGCTTCCGCGATTAACTCCGTCGCTTGTGGCCCAATAATGTGCACGCCCAGAATCTCGCCGTAGTCCGCATCGGAAACGATCTTGATGAAACCCTCGTGCTGTCCGACGATCGAAGCGCGCGAGTTCGCGGTAAACGGGAATTTTCCGATCTTCACGTTGTAGCCTGCCTCGCGGGCCTTTTCCTCAGTCAGACCAACGCTGCCGATCTCTGGATGGCAGTAGGTCGCGTTCGGAATGTGTTCTGGATTAATCGGCTTGCCCGGCTTACCCGCAATCTTCGTCACGGCCACAATGCCTTCCATGGCCCCGACGTGCGCCAGTTGCGGCGTTCCCAGCACGATGTCTCCAACCGCATAAACGCCGGGCTCGCTGGTCTGCATCCAGCTATCCGTCTTAATAAAACCGCGGTCCGGCTTGATGCGCGTCTTTTCCAGTCCGATGTTCTCGGTGCGCGGCTTGCGGCCAACCGCAATCAGAATTTTCTCGGCGTCGATCTTTTGTTGCTTGCCGTCCACCGTGAAGGTCACGGCAATTCCAGATTTCGTTTTTTCGACCTTTTCGACTTTGGCTCCAGTATGAAAATTGATGCCGCGCTTCCGGTAGACGCGCGCGAGTTCCTTGGAAACATCTCCGTCCTCCACTGGAACCAGCCGCGGCAGCATTTCGAGAATCGTGACTTCGGCATCGAAAGAGCGGAAAATTGATGCGAACTCCACGCCCACCGCTCCCGCGCCCACGATGACCAATGACTGGGGAATCTCTTTCAGGCCCAGAATCTCAATGTTGGTGAGCACGCGCGCGTCCGGCTCCAAGCCTGGGATCATGCGGGCTTCGGAACCGGTGGCGAGAATGACATTTTTCGTCTTGAGGAGACTGCTTTTGCCGCCGTCGGTGACTTCGACCGTCAGCACTCCGCTCTGCGCGGGTCCGGTGAGGTTGCCGTAGCCCTTGATCGTTTCCACTTTGTTCTTGCGCATCAGAAATTCAAGGCCTTTGGCATGTTTGCTGACGATCTTCGACTTGCGCTCCTGGATGGCGGCCCAATTCAGTTTGCGCGAATCGACGCCATCGATTCCAAACTCCTTTGCGTCTTTCAAGTGGTCCCAGATTTCGGCATTAAATAGAAGAGCTTTGGTCGGAATGCAACCTACGTGCAGACAGGTACCGCCAAGAAATCCGTCCTTCTCAATTAACGCTGTCTTCAGGCCGTATTGCCCGGCGCGGATCGCGGCGGTATAGCCTGCCGGACCGCTGCCGATGATTGCGATGTCATAAATAGCTTCAGGCAAGGCAGTGCTCCCCAAGAAGAATAATGATGAGTGTCTAAATAGGTGATTCTACGACACGGCAGAAGGATTCGCGAACCAGCGATCCCAAAGATTCGTATCTAAAACAGAGATCGACCGAGTGGTAGACTATTCGATCAGGAGGTAACCATTATGCACCTCTTCGCCATCTTCTTTTTCCCGATCTTCGGCTTCGGGTTTCTCTTTTATTTTCTCCCTTCCATCATAGCCGCCGCACGGAGCAAGCGGGACTTAGTCTCGATATTCGTCCTGAACTTGCTTCTGGGTTGGACGGCGATCGGATGGGTGATCGCCTTGGTCTGGGCGCTGAAGACGGACGTCCCGCTGACAGTCCGCTGAGGCCGCGGGACAATCCGAAGAAACTTCAGGCGAGGCCGATTCAAGCCTAATTGAGCAGTTTGGCTGCATCCTTGGCGAAGTAGGTGAGAATGATGCTGGCCCCGGCGCGCCGGATCGAAAGCAGCGACTCCATCATCACTCGGTCTCGGTCGATCCAGTTGTTGCGGGCCGCGGCTTCGATCATGGCGTATTCCCCAGAAACCTGGTATGCGGCCAGAGGCAGGTCGAAACGTTCACGGGCCGCGGCAATCACGTCCAGATACGGCATCGCCGGCTTTACCATAATCATGTCGGCGCCTTCTTCGACGTCGAGTTCAATTTCGCGCATAGCTTCGCGCCGGTTGGCTCCATCCATTTGATATGACCGCCGATCCCCAAACTGCGGAGTGGAGTCAGCCGCTTCGCGAAACGGTCCGTAAAAAGCCGAAGCAAATTTTGCGGCATAAGAAAGGATGGGCGTGTTGGCCAGGCCCGCATGATCGAGGGCGTTGCGGATTGCGCCCACGCGGCCGTCCATCATGTCGGAAGGCGCGATAATGTCAACTCCGGCGCGAGCCAGGGAAACGCTGGTACGAGCCAGCAGTTCGAGCGTGGCATCGTTGACAATTTCGTAATCCGAAGCGACGAGCGGGGGCGCCGCAACCGCAGCTCCAAGTGACTGCGCATGTGCGGGCCGTACAATCCCGCAATGCCCGTGCGACATGTACTCGCACAGGCAAACATCTCCCATAATGACAAGCTTGGGAACCTCGCGCTTGATAGCACGGGCTGCCTGCTGCACGATTCCATCTTCCGACCACGCGCCCGTCGCCAACTCATCTTTCTTTTCCGGCAGCCCAAATAAAATAATCGACGGCACTCCTAGAGAATGAGTCTGCCGCGCCTCTATGACTGCCTCATCCACCGAAAGATTGAAAACGCCCGGCATCGAGCGCACTTCTTTGCGTACGCCCTCTCCCGGACAGACGAACATCGGGTAGACCAATGACTCCGGAGAAAGCCGGGTCTCTCGGACCATAGATCGCAATTGTTCACTTTGGCGAAGGCGGCGAAGGCGCGTGATTGGGAAGCCCATGGCAGCAACTCCGGACGGACCACATGCCCGTCCCGTAACCAACGATTCTAGCAGAGCAAGTGCGCTCCTTCTTGTAACATTGAATCCGATGCCTCCGCAGCCGCTTGCCCACACCAGCGCCCGAGTACTGGAATTCGACTCCCTTCGCGACTTGCTGGGTGGGTATGCCTCGTCGCCGTTGGGGCGGGAGCGGATCGCTGACCTCGCGCCTTCCACTAACCGCGAGTGGATCGAGAATCAGCAGCAGCTCGCCACCGAGATCCGCGAATTCCGCCGCGTCGGCGGACGCTTCGACTTTTCCGCCTTGCTCGACGTCACCAAACTGGTGGAGAAATCTCGAATTACCGGTGCCGCGCTTGAGACCACGGATATTCGGGACGTTGTGCTCGTGGTCGATCGCGCCGCCGAGTGGCGCGAAATTGCACTGAGCCCGCCGGCGGCGATGAAGTTGGAGTGGACGGCAGTGGCGCAGCTTTCCACGGGAATCACCGACTTCGCCGAATTCCTGCGAGCTTTTCGCAACAAGATCCTGCCAGATGGCACGCTTGATGACAAAGCTTCGCCCGAACTCAACCGCATTCGTCGCGAAATAGAAAAGCAGCGACGCTCGATCCAGGACTCGCTCCGAGGTTATCTGCGCCGCTTATCCGAAGGCGGCGCAGTGCAGGACGAACTGGTCACCATTCGGGGTGAGCGCTTCGTGATCCCGGTGAAGGTGGAGCAGAAACGGCGAGTGCAGGGCGTGGTTCATGGCGCCAGTTCGAGTGGACAGACGGTGTTTGTCGAGCCACTGGAAACCATCGAACAGAACAACGAACTGGTGCGATTGCTGGATGACGAACAGGCTGAGATTCACCGCATTTTGGTCGAGATGACGCGCCGCATCGGCGAGACCGCGGCTCCAATCCGCGCCGCGGTTGAAACATTAGCAGAATTGGAATTGCAATTTGCAAAAGCGCGTTTTGCAGAGGAATACAACTGCGTCCAAGTCGCCTTGAGTGCGGCAGACTCAGGTGGGGACGGCCGCCCCCGGCCGTCCATGTCGAGCAACGCTCGACTCATTCTCATTCAAGCCCGCCATCCCCTTCTCGAACGCAACCTTAAGGCAAAGGGGGGCCACGTTATCCCGACCAGCATTGAACTGGAGGACGAAGGTCAGGAACTTGTCATCACCGGCCCTAACACGGGTGGCAAGACTGTCGTCCTGAAGACGGTTGGGTTGTTGGCGCTGATGGCTCAATCCGGAATTCCAGTTCCCGCCGATCGCGCCGAGTTGCCCGTCTTCGACGCGGTGCTGGCCGACATTGGCGACTACCAGTCCATCGAGCAGAACCTTTCGACCTTCTCCGCTCACGTCACTAATATTGATTTCATCTCGCGCACTGCGACCGCGCAATCCCTAGTGTTACTGGATGAGCTCGGCTCCGCGACCGATCCCGAAGAAGGCGCAGCCCTCGCGGTCGCCATCGCGGAACACTTCCGCCGCACCGGGTGCACCACCATTATCTCCACTCACCACACGTCGCTGAAAGTCTTCGGCGCGAACACAGACGGCGTGATCAACGCTTCCGTGGGATTTGACGAAACCACGCTGCAGCCTACTTACGAGTTAAGGATCGGGGTGCCGGGAGCGTCCGCCGGCATCAACATCGCGCAGCGCCTTGGGCTCAATCCTACAATCATTGACGCGGCCCGGGCGCGATTAGGTTCGCAGGCGCGTGATGTCGGCCAATTCCTGGACCGCTTGCATGCCGACTTGCGCGAAGCCGAAGCCGAACGGTTGCGACTGCGCACTCGCGAGGAAGAAATTCAGCGCGAGAAGGCTTATCTTGCCGTCGAAGGCAAGAAAGAACAGCAGGCCAAAATCAAAGAAATGGAAAAGAAACTCGACAGCCTGCTGCGCGATTTCGAATATCACGCGCGCGAGATGGTCAACGCCATTGAGGATCGGGCGGCCGCGCAAAAGCTATCCAAAGACGCCGAACGCCGCATCTCCAAGCTGCGCCGCGAATTTCGCGAACAGTTTGATTCGTCTGTGGTGGCCCACACCACCGGCGCTGACCAGGGCGATCCGCATGCCCAGCCGCAGCTCGTGAAGCACGTTTCCGAGGGCGACACGGTAAAGCTGAAGTCCATTGGCCGACCCGCTCTGGTGGCGCGTCGAATCGACGAGAACCACTTCGAAGTCGAGATCGGCGCCATGAAAATGAAGATCGCGCGCGAGGATATTGCCGAGGTGCTGGTGCGCTCGGCGGAGTCTCCGCTCAAAGCCGCGCGTGCCCGCGGGATTTCGGTTTCGCTGGAAGGTGAGAACCAGAGTACCCCGGCAGAGATCAACGTCATCGGCCGCACGGTCGACGATGCCACTCGCGAAGTCGAGAAGTTCGTGGACCGCGCTTTTCTTGCAGGCTTGCCCCGCGTAAGAGTGGTTCACGGCAGCGGCATGGGAATCCTGCGCAAGGCCCTACGCCAATACTTGCAGAAGCATCCGCACGTGGAGTCAGTGACCGAGCCGCCGCAAAACGAAGGCGGGGGCGGGGCGACGGTGGTGGAGTTGCGGGTATAAGGCCGTTTATTTTGGGCCTCGACTTACTAAATTGTTAACCATCACCGTCGCCAGAATCCGCGTCGAACTCGATTTCCCGCTTGATGGTTGCTTTTTTTCCTCTGCACTCAACCGAATAAGCGCCCCTTCCACAGGTTCTCCACAGCAATCGCGTTCCGGTATATTCACACTGACGGTTCTCAGCTCATAATTCCTGCGGACAACTGTAACGCCATGACCGACGCCACCGACTTCAAGGAAATCGTTAAGCAGCAGGCGGACATCGTCCGTGTCGTCGGCGATTACGTCAAGCTGAAGAAGGCGGGAGCGCAAAACTATTCCGGGCTTTGTCCCTTCCACAACGAAAAGACGCCGTCGTTTTCGGTTCATGCCACCCGGCAGTTCTATCACTGCTTTGGCTGTGGGGTGTCGGGAGATGTATTCAGCTTCGTCCAGAAGATCGAGAACGTCACCTTTCCGGAAGCTGTCAGGGCGGTGGCGCAGAAGCTGGGAATCGCTCTCCCGAAGCTTAGCTTCAGCAGTCCGGCGGAAGCTCAGGAAGCCAAACTACGCACCGTGCTGCTTCAGATCCACGAGAGTGCCAGCGCATTTTTTCAGGAGTGTCTGCGACGGCCAGAGGGTGCCCGCGCCCGCGAGTATCTTGCTGGACGAGGTTTGAGCGAGGAAGTGATAAGGGCCTTTCACATCGGCTACGCGCCGGACTCGGGATTTTTGTTGAGAGACCGTCTGAAGAGCGAGTTCGACGAGGAGGTGTTGCGGGAGAGCGGACTCTTCTCGTGGAAAGAAAGCTCTCAGTCGTCAGCCGCCAGCTCTGAGCAAAGCAAGTCGCTTGACCTCGCGGCACAGCCCGCAATCGGTTTGTCCGATTCTGCCCAGGATGACAAGCCAACGACCAACGACCAACGGCCGACGACGATTTACGCGAAGTTCCGCAACCGGGTTATGTTCCCCATCGCCAACGAGACCGGGCGGGTCATAGCCTTCACCGGGCGCACACTCTCCAGCGACGAGAAAGCGGGTCCGAAATATCTCAACTCGCCGGAGACCGCGATTTATTCAAAATCTCGCGTGCTGTTCAATCTCGATCAGGCCAAGGAAGCCATTCGTAAGCTGGATTACGCCGTTCTGGTAGAGGGCCAGATGGATTGTATTTCGGTTTACGCCGCCGGCTTTCACAACGTGATTGCCAGTTCGGGGACTGCCTTCAGCGAACTCCAGGCCAG
>Ga0182014_10000452_pt1 | contig 54055 bp, 36 predicted proteins | sample 612S2DmetaG_FD_120489 | JGI IMG/M metagenome (GOLD analysis project Ga0182014, IMG submission 120489) | Permafrost microbial communities from Stordalen Mire, Sweden - 612S2D metaG | ecosystem: Environmental > Terrestrial > Soil > Wetlands > Permafrost | place: Sweden: Stordalen | collected... | reverse complement strand
TCGCGAAACTTGCCGTCTTCCACCATGCGCTGCAGATCGCGATTGGTGGCGGCAACAATGCGCACATCCACTTTCTTGGCCCGGCTGGCGCCGACGGGGCGAATCTCGTGGTTCTCCAGAAAGCGCAGAAGGGCGAGCTGGAAACTGAGCTCGATGTCGCCGATTTCATCCAGGAAGACGGTGCCGCGGTTGGCGGCTTCGAACACGCCCACGCGGTCGCGGTCGGCGCCGGTGAAGGCCCCGCGCATGGCGCCGAACAGCTCGCTTTCGAGCAACGTGGGAGCGATGGCGCCGCAATCCACGGGCACGAACGGCTGGCTGGCCCGAGCACCGCTGAAACGGTGGATCATGCGCGCCACCAGGTCTTTGCCGGTGCCGGTTTCGCCTTCCACCACGACGGTGGCATCGGTGGGGGCGACGCGTGAAACCACCTTGTAAACCTCGACCATGCCGGGAGAAACGCCGATCATCTCGGTTTCCGGCATGTCCTCTTCTTTGGCTTCGCCTTCCTGTTCGGCGCGGGCGGCCTCGGCTCGCTCCACGGCATCGATCATGACATCGAGATCGAACGGCTTGGCGATGTAATCGAACGCTCCGCCGCGCGTGGCGGCCATGACGGTCTCGACCGTGCCCCGCCCAGTCATGAGGATGACGGCGCAGTGGGGATCTTTGCGCTTGGCGGCATCCAGCACATCCAGGCCGGTACGCTCGTCGATATAAATGTCGGTGATGACAATCGGGTAGGCGCTCGCGGCCAGCCGTTCGATGGCCTCGCCGGTTGTGGACGCGGCCTCCACCGCGTAGCCCTTTTCCTCTAGCGCGGTCTGGATGGTGAACTGAAGCGCCGGATCGTCCTCTACCAGTAGGAGTTTCTCCATCAGTTTCGTTCCACCGGCGCGGAAGCGGGAGCCTGCGCGGCCGGCAGGACCAGGGTAAAGCACGAGCCCGCGCCGGGCTGGCTCGTCACGTCAATGCGGCCATCGTGCTGTTCCACGATTTGCTGCACGATCGAGAGGCCGATTCCGCTGCCGGCTTCGCCGGACTCCTCGGCTTTCCGGGTGCGATAGAATTTTTGGAAAATTTGCCGGACTTCCTTCTGGTCCATTCCGATGCCTTGATCTTTGAACGCGATGCCGACGACGCCTTCGTTTCTTCGCGTGGATACCGTCACCTCTGTCCGCTGCGGGGAGTACTTTACGGCGTTGGTAAGCAGATTGTAGCAGGCGTATTCCATTAACTCGCGATCTCCGGACAGGTAAAGATCGTCCCCGGCGGGCTCGATGGCGACGGCGATGTGTTTACGTTCCGCCAGCGGCCGGACGCGTTCCACGCATAACTCCACCATGGCCTTGACGGCGATGGGCTCCCGCTTCAGTTGCATCTGCCCGGCGGAGAGCCTTTCCACGCTCAGAAACACTTCCACCATTCTGGCCAGGCGCTTCGATTCGGTATTGATCAACTGCGCCATCTGCTTACGTTTTTCCTCGTTGAGGGCGTAGCGCGACATCAGCTCGCTGGAGCCCTGGATGGCGGACAGCGGGGTGCGCATTTCATGGGTAACGAACTGCATCGCCTGTTGATAACGGGTACGGGCGGCATGTTCCACGGCCAGGTCGCGGCGGATCACCAGATAATAATAACCCGCTGCCGCCATGGTACCGAACGCGGCGGACAAAGCCGGCATCGAGAACGGCAGCACCAGCCGGTGGATAAACAGGGCGTAGGGCACGGCGCCGGCAAGCATCAGAATGGCCGCTGCCGAGGCATAGGCCGGTGCGCCGGGAAGATAACGAAACGCTAAGCCGGCAGCGACCACCAACCCCAGGCTGAACAGCAGGACCCATGCGTAGGCAACGTCGGTGAGGAACAATCCCTGCGCCATGGTCTCGAAGGCGTTAGCGTTGATTTCGACTCCCGCTGTCTGGGACGAGGGGGCTACCGGGGTTTGCAAGCGGTCGTGCAGTGCCGTGACGGCGGTCAAACCGACGAACACGACTTTGCCCGCACACTGGCGCGCCAGCGACGGATCTTCGACCAGCTTCTTGAGAGAAATGCGGGGGATGGCGTGGGGGCGGTCGGCGGGGATGTATCGAACCCGCATGATGCGGCTGTCGTTGCGGTTGCGAGTTCTGTCGGTCTCTCTCTTGGGAACCGGGATGATGGTGTCTCCCACCTGAAGATCCTGCGGCGATTCCAGGATGTGCGCGGCGCCGCGGCTGAGACGAAAGGCTTCCAGCGAAAGCGCCCAGCGGCGCACCTTACCGTCCAGCTTTTCCAGCGCGACGGCGCGGGTAATGCCGTCGGAGTCGGGCTCGGTGTGGACTTGGCCGAGCGCCGCGGAGCCTGACAGAAATTGCGGCAGCGGATTTTCCCAGCCTTCGCTCCCCATGTCGACGGCCAGCACCACGCGGGCGGTGACGGCAAGCGCCGACGCCAGGCTGTCATCGGCCTTGGGAACGGTTCCGGGATCGGCCAGAGTCACGTCGATGGCAATTGCCTTGGGTGCGACCGCAGCGAGCGAGCGCAGGGCGGAAGCTAGCGGACGGCGCAAGCCCTCAACGCCATATTTCTGGAGGGTCGGTTCGTCTATGCCCAGAATCACGGATTGGGTCTGCCAGGCGGGCGGCTCGTAGCTCCGGAACATGAAGTCGTAGGCCCAGTGATCCAGCCCTTCGCCAAGCTGGGGTTGGAGGCTGGCCAGCACGGCGGCCAGAAACGCCGCCGCCAATAAGCCCCCGTACGCAGCCGTACTCTTCCACGCCGGACGCGTCATCATCTTTCAGTATAGTAAGAGCTATGCACAGGGCCGGGGTGGCGCAGGTTTTAGCCTGTGTGTGGGGCGAGACGGGCCGCTAAGGTGCTCGACATGAAACTGGCAGCGATCATTGGCATCTTGATCGCCGGCGGGCTCGCGGCGGCGCCGGCAGAGCCCGCCAGCGGAGGGCCGGCCGCCAACCTGGTCCGTGCGATTCGCGAGTTAAGGTTCGACCGCGATTCGTGCTACCGCGTGCGCGATCTGGAGATCGTCAAGGAAGATATCCGCATCTACTTGAACGACGGGCATCTGATCCTAAGCAAACCGCTGGCGGGTAAACCGATTGCGGCGGTATTCGCGGCCGACGTGGAGGGTGGCGATGGCGAAGTGCTGTTGCTGGCGCCGGATCGGGCCGAAAGGACCTCTCTGGCTGCGCACACCCACTCGCCCAATCTGGACGAGCACTTCCAGTCGGCGCTGTTCGTTTTCACCGGCGACGATGCCAGGAACCTGCAGGCCCAGATCGCCGCCAGCCCCTCCAGCCGCAAAAGCCCGGAAGTGGGTGCGCTGATGGACGAAGAATGGTCCCCGCTGCTCCACAATCTGAGCGGCGGCTACCGCGTCAGGCTGGTGCTCGACCTGCTCGGCGGACCGGCCCGGGCGTTGGGGCTGTTCACTGGTCTCTTTGCCGGCCTGCGGCTCGGGAATTTCGAAATGGCCTACGATCCCCAGAGCCCGGAGCAGATTCTGGCGGGCGCCATCGAGACGCACGACGGCCGCACCCAATTCGAGCCGTGGACAAGCTTCCCGGCGCGTTCGTCGCGCCGCAACCCTGCGCCATCGCGGCCCGATTTCACGGTTGCCGACTACCGCATCGACGCCTCCATCGGCGAAGACCTGGGGCTCAGTGTGGTCACGCGTTGCCGGATTGACCCGCTGGCCGACAGCCTGGCGGCAGTTGACTTCGATATCAGCGATGCCGAAAGTGTCATGTCGGTGCGCGTGGACGGCCGCGAGGCCGAGGTGCTGGAACGCGAACCGGAGCATGGCGCCGCAACACGCCGGGGCAACGCTGCGTTCGGCAACGGCATGTCGGGCAACAGCACGTTCGTGGTGCTGCCGCCGGAACCGCTGCGGGTGGGGCGGACATACGAGTTCGAATTTCACCACGCCGGACAAGTCATTGAGGATGCAGGCGACCGCGTGCTCTACATCACCGCCCGCGGCACCTGGTATCCGGTGCACGGTTTGAATTTCGCCACCTACGATCTGCAATTCCGCTACCCCAAAGACCTGGTTCTGGCCGGTCCGGGCACGGTGGTGAAGCAGCGGGAAGACGCCGACTGGCGCTACACCCACCTCCGTGCCAATACCGCCATCCGTGTGGCGGCTTTCAACCTGGGCAATTACGCCCACACCAGGCAGACGCGCGGCGGCTACACGGTGGATGTGTACGCCAACCGCCAACTGGAAGCAAGCTTGAAGCCGCGGGACACGGTCCTTACCTTGCAGCCCCAGGGTACCCACGCGCGAGTGTCGCTGGGGCAGATCGCGCAAGCCACCCCTGAAATCCCGCCCGATCCGCTGGGGCGGCTGAAGGACCTCGCCGCGGAAGTCACCGACGCGCTCGAATTCATGACCGCGCGTTTCGGGCCGCCTACCCTGCCGCAGCTTGCCGTATCGCCCATCCCAGGCACTTTTGGCCAGGGCTTTCCAGGGCTCATCTACCTTTCTACCCTGTCGTATCTGAAGGCGCTGCCGCGCAACCACGGCGCGCCTACCCCTACCCAGGAGCTGTTCTTCGGCGAGTTGCTGCAGACCCACGAGACCGCCCATCAATGGTGGGGCAACCTCGTGACCACCACCAATTACCATGACGCCTGGCTGATGGAGGCGCTGGCCAACTACTCGGCGCTGCTTTATATCGAGAAAACCAAAGGGACCCGGGCGGAGGATCTCCTGCTGGACAGCTACCGCACCGAATTGCTGGCCAAGGGCGAGGACGGCAAAACAGTGGAATCTGCCGGCCCGTTGGTGATGGGCGGCCGATTGGATTCTTCACACCAGCCAGATGCTTACCGCGCCATCACCTACGGCAAAAGCACCTGGATTCTCCACATGCTGCGGCGCCGCATGGGCGACCAGCGTTTCCTGGCGCTGATGGCCGAAATTATGCACCGTTACGACCACCGGGCGATTTCCACCGACGAATTTCGCCGCCTGGCGGCGAGTTTTCTTCCGCCCAAGACCGACGACCCGCGTCTGGAAGCGTTTTTCGATAATTGGGTCTACGGCACCGGCATTCCCGCGCTCAAGCTGAGCTGGGAAATGAAAGGCAATGCCCCCGCCCTGAGGCTGGTGGGCACGGTTACGGAAAGCGAGGTGGATGAAGATTTTGGCACCACGGTGCCGGTCGAAATCCAGCTCGCGAGGGGACGCGCGATCACCCAATGGGTCCGCGCCGAGAACGACCCGGTGACCTTCACCGTACCGCTGGCGCAGCCGCCGATGAAGGTGACCCTCGATCCGAACCACGCAGTGCTGCGGAGGTAGGGGAGTGGGACAGCCGATCGCCTTTTGTCGTCTGTCAAGCCTCGCAGAACCACGACCGCTTGACAGACCACAAAAGGCGATGGTCTGTCCCATAGGTTTTCTCACACTCCCCTTCAAATCTGAAAATCGATCTCGACGCTCTCGCCGTGCCTTTTGGGTGTCACCGTCACGTTGGCGGCTTCCTGTACCACCAGCGAATGCGCCGGGACGCTCTGCATAAGGAAGACGCCGGCGCCGATGGTGCTGCCGGCCCCGATCACCGTGTCCCCGCCGATGATGGTGGCTCCGGCGTAAATCGTCACGTGATCTTCCAGCGTGGGGTGCCGTTTCTTCCCGCGTAAGGCGCGGCCCGCGCTCAGAGACTTCGCCACCAGGCCGACGCCTTGATACATCTTGACGTGATTGCCGATCGAGCTGGTTTCTCCCACCACCGTCCCGGTGCAGTGATCCACGAAGAAATGCGTGCCGATGCGGGCGCCCGGATGCAGATCCATGCCGCTCCGGGCATGCGCCCATTCGGTCATGATGCGGGGAATCAGCGGAACCCGGTCCGTATACAGCGCGTGGGCGAGGCGCTGTACGGCGATGGTTTCGACGAAGGGATACGCGACGATGACTTCTTCTTTGCTCAGCGCGGCCGGGTCCCCGGTGTACGCCGCATCGATATCGGTACCGAGAAGTTCGCGAATGCGCGGCAGGTCGGCCAGGAACTTGAGCGTCAGGAAGTGGGCGGCGCCGGGCAGCGGCTCGTTCTCCAACTCGGCCGGCGGATCGTATTCGAGGCTCTTATGGATCTCGGTTTCGAGGCGGGCCGCCACGCTCTCCACCAGCGCGGCGGTTTGAGCGCGGATGGCGGAAGAGTGGATCAGCTCTTCGCAGAAGAAACCCGGGAATAACAGCCGCAGCAGGTCCAGCGTAATGGAGGCGACGGCCTGTTTGGAGGGCAGATTTTTCCCGTCCAGGTGGTTGATGCCGCCGCGCGCATAGGACGCCACCAGCAGTTCCGTCAATTCCGCCAAACTCGGCTTCACGGCTGCAGTATCCCAGCCCGGTTGGGGTAAATGCAAGAGCGGCCTACCCCGCAAGCGAACTGCGCTTCCTGCCAAAGGGGATGTAGATGGCCAGGCCGATGGCCAACCACACAAAAAAGCGCAGCCAGGTGAGCAAGGGAAGACCCATCATGAGCACCACGCAGCAGACGATGGAGATCATGGGAAACAGCGGCACGAAGGGCACCCGGAACGATCGCGGGCGGTCGGGTTGCTTGGCGCGCAGCACGATCACCCCCAGCGACACCAGCGCGAACGCGAACAGCGTGCCGATGTTGGAGAGCTCGGCAAAAGTGTCGATATCCCAGATGCCGGCCGGAATCCCCACCACGAAACCGGCGATCCAGGTGCTGACGTAGGGCGTCTGAAAGCGCTTGTGAACCGCCGAGAACATCCGCGGCAGCAGGCGGTCGCGCGACATCGCAAACCAGATTCGCGCCTGTCCGTATTGATACACTAGCAGCGACGAAAGCATCCCCATCAACGCGCCGGCAGTGACCACCAGCCGCAGCCGGTTGTAGCCCAGGGCATGCAGCGCATCGGCCACGGGCGAATCGGTATTGAGGGTTTGATAGTTGACAATACCGGTCAGGACCAGCGACACGGCCCCGTAGAGAATGGTACAGACGATCAGCGTGGCGATGATGCCGACGGGCAAATCGCGCTGCGGGCGGCGGCATTCCTCCGCGGCGGTGGAAACCGAGTCGAAGCCGATGTAGGTGAAGAAGACGATGGAAGCGCCGGTCAGGATGCCGGAAAAGCCGTGAGGCGCGAAGGGATGCCAGTTGGAGGTTTTGACCGCGCCCGCCGCGCCGAAGCAAAACAGCAGGATGGCAGCGATCTTGATGGCCACCATGGTGGTATTGGTTCGGGCGCTCTCGCGCACGCCGCGCACCAGCACCCAGCTCACCAGCAGGGTAATGATCAGCGCCGGAACGTTGAACCAGCCGGCCGGTCCTCCCGACGCCGGAAAGGGTGGAAAGGCCCATCGCGCCGGCAAATGAAAACCGAACAGGTTCTCGCAGAGATCCTGCAAGTAAGCCGAGAAGCCGACCGCCACCGACATATTCGAGACGGCGTATTCCAGAATCAGATCCCAGCCGATGATCCAGGCGACGATTTCGCCCAAAATCGCGTAGGCGTAGGTATATGCGCTGCCGGCGACGGGAATCATCGACGCCAGTTCGGCGTAGCACAAGCCGGCGAAAAGACAGGCAATCGCCACCAGGAGGAAGGACACCGTGATGGCCGGCCCGGCGCCGGGCCGGCCCAACTGCGAATGCGCCGCGGATCCCGATAGCACCAGATCGATCACGGTGGCGTTGAGGATCGACTTGATGGCGATGGTTTTGCCGGCGGCTGCGGTGCCCGTCAGCGTGAAAATGCCGCTGCCGATCACGGCCCCTATTCCCAGCGCCGTGAGGCTCCACGGGCCAAGCGTCTTGCGCAGCTTCCTGGAGGGCTCCTCGGAAGCCGCGATCAACTCGTCGATACTCTTGGTGCGAAAGAGGCTCACGGTGTCAAAAAGGGGCGGTACGCTCCTTGACGGTCGGTAATTTTGCGATTACCGTTTGCGCTGGCCTTGCGTCTGGTGACGGATCTTTTTCTTGAGCGACCCGCGCGCCACTCCGGCTGCCCGTTTCGCTTTGGGCGCCGCCTTCTTGCGCGCCACGCGCTTCAGTTTCTTACGTTCTGTTCTGTCGGTAACTTTTGTCGTGTTCATCAGTTTCGCTTGAGTCCTGCGTATTTTTCGACCAGCTTCTTGAGCCCAACTCCGGGGAAGTTCACCGTGATCTTAGCATCTTCTCCGTCACCTTCGCGCCGCACCACCGTGCCGGCGCCGTACTTGGGGTGCACCACCGTCATGCCGGCTCGCGCCATCCGCGAAACGCTGGGCGCTGGCTTGGGCGTTCCCGTGGATTGCGCCGGCGCCGCGGGTTGCGGCCTGGAGGCCAACGGGGGCCGGGCGGGCGGGGCTGCCGGCGACGGCGGTATAGGCTTGGGCGAGCTGAACGGAATGCCGCGCTGGTTGAAGAAATTCGAAATGTTGTCGACCGAGTTGTAGGTCTTGCCGGTAAAGGTGTTGCGCCGCGCGGCCTGGCGCACGTCGAAGCGCTCGGCGGACAGACCGGCTTCGCCGGGGACCTCCTGGACGCCCAGATCCACGGTCAGGTTCTCCGGCACCTCGCTGAGGAACCAGGAGGGCGTCGACCGTTCCTGCTCGCCGCCGCCGAAACGGCGCCGGAACTTGGCCCAGGTCAGAATCAGCCGCTTGCGTGCGCGTGTCATGCCCACGTAGCACAAGCGCCGCTCTTCCTCCAGCGCGGCTTCGGAGTTCGCCGAACGGCTATGCGGGAACAGTCCCTGCTCCAGGCCGGTCAGAAATACCACCGGAAACTCCAGACCCTTGGCATTGTGCAGCGTCATCAACGCCACCGGCGCGGTCTTATCGAAGGCGTCGCTTTCCGCCACCAGGGCGGCGTGATCCAGAAAGTCGCCCAGTCCCTCGCCGCGCTCGGCGCCTTCGGCGGCGGCATTGATCAATTCGTCCAGGTTCTCCAGGCGTGATTCGCCATCCGGGGTCTTCTCCTGTTCCAGCATTTTGCGGTAGCCGGTCCGGTCGAGCACGAAGCGAATCAACTCCGGCAGCGCCGCGCTGCTCGCCACCAGCGAAAGCTCCTGCACTAGGTTGCGGAACGTCACCAGCGAAGATTGCGACCGCGTGGATAGATTCTGCGAGTCGATAATATTCTGGACGGCTTCCCACAGGCTGCTGTTCTTCTCCCGCGCCGTGCGCTCGATCTGCTCCACCGTGGTGCGCCCTATGCCGCGCGCCGGCGTATTTATGACCCGCAGCAGGCTCATCGAGTCGGTATTGGACGAGGCCAGTTTCAGATAGGCCACCACGTCCTTTATTTCCGCCCTCTGATAAAAGCTGAAACCGCCCACCACGTTGTATTTCCGGCCGTAGCGGCGCAACGCTTCTTCCATCTGCCGCGACTGAAAATTAGTGCGGTAGAGGACGGCGACGTGGTCGTCGGGATGGGCAGCTAGGTGTTTGTCAATGGTGTCGGCTACGAAGAGCGCTTCGTTCTCGGCGTCGAAGCCCGCGTAGACCCCGAGCGAATCGCCGACGTTCGCCTCGGTCCACAGCTTCTTGCCCTTGCGCTGCTTGTTGTTCTCTACCACCGCCGAGGCCGCCGCCAGAATGTTCTTGGTCGACCGGTAATTCTGTTCCAGGCGGATGGTGCGGGCGTTGGGAAAATCGCGCTCGAAGTCCAGGATGTTGCGGATATCGGCTCCCCGCCAACTGTAAATCGACTGGTCTTCGTCGCCCACCACGCAAACGTTGTTATGCGATTCCGAGAGCAGCCGCATCAGCTCGTACTGGCTGCGGTTGGTGTCCTGATACTCGTCGATCATGACGTAGCTCAGGCGCCGGTTCCACCTCTCGCGGGTGGCGTCGTCGTGGCGCAGCAGGCGAACCGCCTCAAGCAACAGGTCGTCGAAATCGAGAGCGTTGGCGTTGCGCAACGCTTTTTCGTATTCTTCGAAAACCGCCGCCAGGGCTTCGGTCTCCTTGTTGACCGCCTGCTTGTACAAATCCGGCGGCGTCTGCTTCAGATTCTTGGCGTGGCTGATGCGCGACAGCGCCGCCCGGTACTGCAGGAATTCCTTCTCTCCGAGACCGAGCGCGCGGTAGGCCGACTTGATGATGGCAAGCTGGTCGTCGTCGTCGTAGATCGTAAACCGCCGCGTGAAACCTGGCCGCACGCGCGCCAGCGGATCTCCGTCTTTGCGCAGCAGGCGAACGCAGAAGGAATGAAACGTCGACACCAGCGGATCCGAATCGAGCCGTACCCCTTCGAGCAGCGCGCGTACCCGCTCGCGCATTTCCCCGGCAGCCTTGTTGGTGAAGGTCACCGCCAGGACACACGAAGGCGGCACATGCCGCGCCACAATGATGTGTGCGATGCGGTGAGTTATCACCCGGGTTTTGCCGCTGCCAGCGCCCGCCAGAATGAGCAGCGGTCCCTCCGTCGAACTCACCGCTTCGCGCTGTTGGGCGTTCAGCCCTTTGAGAAAATCCATTCCGAGGGAACTTAGATCTTAGTGTATCATGCGGCGTTAGGCCGACGCCTTCGAGCGCAGTCAGTTACCGCGCCCGGTAGCGTCGGCGGTCTCGTCGCCGGTGCTTTTCCCTTACCCATTTCCGTTACAGTGAAAACTTGAGCTGCGACCTATCTGAATTCGACTACCAGCTTCCCCAGGAGTTGATCGCGCAGGAGCCGCTGGCGGACCGTGCGGCGTCTCGCATGCTCGTGGTGGACCGCGCGGCGGGGCGCTGGCAAGACCGCGCCTTTCGCGACCTGCCTCAGTTCCTCGGCCCCGGCGATTGCCTTGTATTGAACGATTCGCGCGTTTTTCCCGCGCGGCTCTACGGCCATCGCGCCGGCTGGCAGGGCAAAGTCGAGGTTCTGTTGGTGCGGCCGCTGCACCCTGGCAGCCGGGTATGGGAAGCGCTGGTGCGGCCCGGCCGTAAAGTGCGCACCGGCGAGCGGATCTCGTTCGATGGCGGCCTGGAAGCCGAGGTCGTCGGCCGGGGCATGTTCGGTCATCGCGCGTTGTCTTTTCCTGCCAACCGGGACTTGTTCGAAGATTTCGAGCGCATCGGGCACGTGCCTTTGCCGCCCTACATTCGACGCCCCGATCGGGCCGAAGATCGCCAGCGCTACCAGACCGTCTTTGCCGCCGAAAAGGGCTCGGTCGCCGCCCCCACCGCCGGCCTTCACTTTACCCCCGAGGTGCTGGACGCCTGCCGCGCGCGCGGCGCCCGAACCGCGTACGTCACCCTCCACGTGGGCCTCGGTACGTTTCAGCCGGTGCATGACGAGCAATTGCGGGCGGGAAAGCTGCATCGCGAAGCGTTTCGCATCGACGCCGAAAACGCCGCCCTCATCGGAGCCGCGCGCCGCCTCGTGGCCGTAGGCACCACCAGCATGCGCACCCTCGAATCGGCCCTGGCGCGCGGCCCGCTGGAGGCCGTGTCGGGCGAAACCGACCTCTTCATCCGCCCGGGCTACGCCTCTCGCGGCACGGGTGCCTTGCTCACCAATTTCCACTTGCCGCGCACCAGCCTCTTAATGCTGATTTGCGCCTTCGCCGGAACCGGCTTGGCCCTCGCCGCCTATGGCCATGCCGTAGAGCGCCAATATCGCTTCTATTCCTACGGCGACTGCATGTTGATCGTGTAATGCCAACCGAGCCGCGACCAGACGTGGGGCAAGCACTCTAGCCTGCCCGAACCCATGGCGACGCCATTCGGTTTCCGAGCCCGACCGGGCGATAGAGAGTAGCCCAGCGCGTAAGCGCTGGGACACCGAAGAGTCGCCCGCCCCAGCCCCGGAGGGGCGTAAGACCGTGGCACACCGCCGATCCGCACCCCAGGCCGGCCAGTGTTACCGTAATGTCCAGGCTGAAGCCATGCACCGGGACCCTTTCGTCTGCACCGACGAGGTCGCAGTGGACGCCGCAACCCTGGCGGCGATCGGCCGCGGCATCAAGGATGCCGACCAAAGGCCGCACCGTTTCCATCGATCAAGTCCGTAAGATGATTTCCCAGTGGATTTCCGAATTCGAATCACAGAAGCCGCGCTAGTTGGTGCCGCCGGCGATCTCGTCGCCGGTTCCTTTTCGCCTACACCGCGTTTAGAATCAGCACGGCCCCCTGGTAGCTCCATTGGTTCAGCCACAGGCCGAGCGGCGTCACCCATATCGCCACAATCAGCAGGCCGAATCCGAAGCGCGCCAGTTCCATATACACCACCGGTGGAATGCGCGCGGCTAGCAGCAGTTTGGAACCATCCAGCGGGGGAATCGGCAGCAGGTTAAACAGCGCCAGGTAAAGACTCAATAGCACGCCGCGAGCGGCGAATTGGGCGAAGGCGGGGAAGGCGTGGGCCGTGGCGCTCGAAACCAAGCCCAGGATCACAGCCATGACCACGTTGCTGACCGGCCCGGCCATGGCCACCAGGGCCAAGCCATTTAGCCCGCCCCGCAATCGGCCCGGCTGCGTGACAACCGGCTTGCCCCAGCCCAGAAAGCCCGCCCCAAGCAGCGAGGTCACAAACGGCAGAATGGCCGTGCCGATCCAATCCACGTGCGCCAGCGGGTTGAGCGTCAGCCGGCCCTGCCGCGCCGGAGTGTCGTCGCCCAGCCGTACCGCTGTCCAGGCGTGTGCGAATTCGTGGGGCGCCGTGAGCACCCATAGCAGGAGCACGTTGAGTAGGGCGGTTTCGAGATGAAGGCCGTTCATTTATGCCGCCGTACGGCGAGGGCCCACACCGTGAGCAGGGCGGCTACCGCCGCCACCGAGATCCACATGCGGAAGCCTGACGTCAATTCTAGTGGTATCCTAAAGTTTACACCATCAAATCTTTTTCCTGAGGTCTAGATCCCCTTGGCATTATTGGAAGGTTGCAAGCACTCGCTTGAGGTTTCCGTCCCCGTTGAGGAAGTGGAAAGCGAAACCGGCCGGGTTATGGCAGACGTTCAGAAGCGTGCCAAGCTGCCCGGCTTTCGTCCCGGCAAGGCGCCCGCCTCGCTAATTCGCAAGCAGTTTGCCGGCGACATCCGGCAGCGCGTGCTGGAAAGCCTGATCCCCAAGTTTCTGCAGAAACAGTTCGAGGCCGAAAACCTCAATGTGGTGGGCACGCCCGACATCAAAGATGTTCACCTCCACGATGGCGAGCCCCTCCGCTTCAAGGCCGAATTCGAAGTCGTGCCGGCCATCGAGCTGAAAGAATACAAAGGCGTGGAAGTGCCCTATCACGACCCGGAAGTGACCGTCGAAGACGTGGCTCAACGGATCGAGGAATTGCGCCAGACCAAGGCCGACTATAGCAACGTGGACCCTCGCCCGATCGAAGACGGCGATTTCGCCGTGGTCTCTCTCGAAACTGTTGCCGGTGCCGACGCCGCCGCCGAGGGTGAGCCTGTCAAGCAGGACGAAACCGTACTCGAAATCGGCGGCCCGGACACCTTTCCGGCCTTCAGCGATAACCTGCGGGGAGCCAGCCCGGGCGACGAAAAGGAATTTTCGGTTCCCTACCCCGAGGATTATGGCAACAAGCGTCTGGCCGGTAAGACGGTCGCCTTTCGGGCCCGCGTGAAGGGGATTCGCAAAAAGGAACTGCCGGAATTGAACGACGATTTCGCCCAGGATCTTGGCGACTACCGCAACCTGGACGAACTGCGCGAGGCCATCCGCAAGAACATCTTCGCCCAGCGGCAGTATGAGGCCCAGCAGGCGGCCAAAGAAAAGATCGTCGACAAGTTGGTAGCGGAGCACGATTTTCCGGTGCCGGAAGTATTCATCGAGCGCCAGATCCGCAACCGCGTGGAGCAGAGCCTGCGGGCCCTGGCTTCCGAGGGCGTGGACCCCAACAATCTCAAGCTGGATTGGGCCAAGGTGAAGGAAACCCAACGCGACAAAGCGGTGCACGAGGTGAAGGCCAGCCTGTTGCTTTCGAAGGTGGCCGAACGGGAAGCCATTCACCCCACCCGGGAAGAAGTGGACCGGGAAGTGGAACGGATCGCCCGCCAACAGCGGGAACCGGTGGCTGCGGTGCAGATGCGATTCGAGAAGGATGGCACTTTGGGCAGGATTGCCAATCACATCCAGACCGAAAAAACCCTCAGTTTGCTGTTCGAGCACGCCCGCAAAACCGCCTGATGGCCTGGTACCAACTTTGGACGACATTGCTATGGGAGTCGGTTCGGGTGATAATAGTAACGAAATCGGTTGAGGTTCTCGACACCGACAGTGGCCGGGGCCGGATCGTATCCCCTTCGCGGCCAGCGGTGGCAGAGGAGAAAATTGCTTGAAGCGTGCCGGATCCGATGATGCCTTGCGATGTTCGTTTTGCCATAAGAGCCAGGACGTAGTCGGAAAGCTCATCTCCTCTCCGAGCGACTACCCCCGCGCCTACATTTGTGACGAGTGTATCGCCGTCTGCAACTCTATCCTCGAGGACGACAAAGTAGACGCCCCCTCGGGAACTCCGAATAAAATCCCCAAACCATTGGAAGTAAAAGAATTTTTGGATCAGTACGTGATCGGGCAGGAGGCCACCAAGAAGAAACTGGCGGTGGCCGTTTACAACCATTGCAAACGCATCCACATGAACCGGCTGCGCAATGCGGATGTCGAACTGCAAAAGTCCAATATTCTCCTCGTTGGCCCGACGGGTACCGGCAAAACGCTGATGGCGCAGACCTTGGCGAAAATCTTGGAGGTTCCCTTCGCGATTGTCGACGCCACCACCCTGACCGAAGCCGGATACGTCGGGGAAGACGTCGAGAATATCATCCTGAAGCTGCTGCAAGCCGCCGACGGAGACGTGCAGAAGTGCCAGCAGGGAATTATTTACATCGACGAGATCGATAAGATTTGCCGCAAGGACGAGAACCCGTCGATTACCCGCGATGTCTCCGGTGAGGGCGTACAGCAGGCGCTGTTGAAGATTTTGGAAGGGACGGTGGCCAATGTGCCGCCGCAGGGCGGGCGCAAACATCCCCACCAGGAATTCACCCCGGTGGATACGACCAATATCCTGTTCATCTGTGGGGGCGCCTTCGTAGGCTTGGAAAAAGTGATCGCCAAGCGCACCGGCAAGAAGTCCATGGGCTTCTTGCAGGAGGAGGACAACCGCCCGCGCGGTGCCGGCATCAGTGGACGCCGCGATATCGACCTGTTGTCGCAAGCCCAGCCCGTCGATCTCATCAAGTTCGGTTTCATCCCGGAATTCATTGGCCGCCTGCCGGTGAGCGCGGTGCTGGAAGACCTGGATCGTGCCGCCCTGATGCAGATTCTGACCAAGCCCAAGAACGCCATAATCAAGCAATATCAGAAGCTGCTCGAATTCGAGAACGTGCGGCTGAGATTCAGCGACGAAGCGCTGGAGGCCATCGCCGATCTTGCCATGGAACGTAAGGTGGGAGCCCGCGGGCTGCGCATGATTCTGGAAGACCTCATGCTCGATCTGATGTATTACCTGCCCTCCTACAAGAAGGTGCGCGAGTTCCAGGTCACCAAGGACATGGTACTGTCGCAGAAAATCAGTCTTACAATACTGGAAAAGGCCGGCTAACTTCTTTATCATAAGGACAGCTTGCCGCGCCTCGGTGCCCGACCGGGAAAGGCGCCCTGGGGAAAGAATGCTGACTTCGAAGGAAAAATCCGACTCAAAGCGTCTGCCGATGATGCCGATCCGCGACGTGGTCATCTTTCCGTACATGATGACCCCATTCGTGGTGGGCCGCGAGAGCAGCGTGCGCGCCCTGGAAGAAGCCATGGCGGGCGACAAGAAAATCTTCTTGGCCACCCAGCACGATGCCTCCATCGACGAGCCTAAGCCCAACGAAATCTATTCGGTCGGCTGCATCGTCAACATCGTGCAGAGCCTCAAACTGCCGGACGGCAACATCAAGGTTCTGGTGGAGGGCGTGGAACGCGCCAAGGTAGTCTCCGTCGCCGACGACGAAGGCTTCTTCCGGGCGCTGGTGCGCACCACCGCGTTCCGGGTGGAAACCGGCCCGCAACTGGATGCGTTGATCGGCCGCGTTACCGGCCTGTTCGAGCAGTACGTCAAGCTGAGCCAGAATCTGAACTACGAAACCATGATCGCCGCCATCCGGGTCGACGATCCGGGCAAACTGGCCGACACCGTGGGCGCTAACCTGCAGCTCACCATCGAGGAAAAGCAGGAGCTGCTCGAGATCTTCGACCCGATCGACCGCCTCACCCGGGTGGCCGAGATGCTGGATATCGAAATCGAAAAGCTCAACGTGGACCGCACCATCCAGGGCCGCGTCAAGCGCCAGATGGAAAAGGCCCAAAAAGAGTATTACCTCAACGAAAAGATCAAAGCCATTCAGAAAGAGTTGGGCCGCGGGGAAAAGAGCGAGATCGACGAGCTCAAGAAACGTATCGAGACCGCCGGCATGACCGCCGACGCGCTCGACAAAGCCCTGACCGAGCTGAAGCGGCTGGAAAACATGCCGCCCATGTCGGCCGAATCCACCGTCTCGCGCAACTACCTGGACTGGCTGCTGGCGGTGCCGTGGAAGAAAAAATCCAAGGAAATCCGCGACCTGAAGTTTGCCGAACTGACCCTCAATAAAGATCATTACGGCCTCGACAAAATCAAGGAACGCATCCTCGAATTCCTGGCCGTCCGTCGCCTGGTCAAAAATCCCAAGGGATCGATTCTGTGCTTCGTCGGCCCTCCCGGCGTGGGCAAGACCTCGCTCGGCATGTCAATCGCCAAGGCCACCGGCCGCAAGTTCGTGCGTATGTCGCTCGGCGGCGTCCGCGACGAGGCCGAAATCCGCGGCCATCGGCGCACTTACATCGGGGCCCTGCCCGGCCAGGTGATCCAGATGATGAAGAAAGCTGGCACGCGCAATCCGGTCTTCATGCTCGACGAAGTCGATAAAATGTCGACCGATTTTCGCGGCGATCCGTCCGCCGCCCTGCTCGAGGTGCTGGACCCGGAACAGAACTTCATGTACGTGGATCACTACCTGGACGTGGAGTACGATCTGAGCCAGGTCTTTTTCATCGCCACCGCCAATGTGCTGCACACCATTCCGCCGGCCTTGCAGGACCGCATGGAAGTGATCCGTCTCTCCGGTTACACCGAGCTCGAAAAGATGGAAATCGCCCGCCGTTTCCTGGTGCGCAAGCAGATGGAAGCCACCGGCCTCGACGACAACCGGATCGAGTTCACCGACGACGGCCTGAATGGGCTGATTCAGTATTACACCCGCGAAGCCGGCGTTCGGAACCTGGAACGCGAAGTGGGCAACGTCTGTCGCAAGGTCGCCCGCCAGGTGGTAAACGCCGCGTCTGCCAAGGAAGGCCCCAAGACAGGCAAGGAGCAGAAAGACAGGAAGCCGCTCCCCAAACTGGTGGTCACCGCGCAGAAGCTTACCGATTTGCTGGGCCCCTGGAGGTTCCGCGATCTGGAGGCGGAGAAGCACAATGAAGTGGGCGCCGCGGTGGGCTTGGCGTGGACCGAAGTCGGCGGACAGATCCTGACCACCGAATGCAGCCTGATGGAGGGCAAGGGCAAGCTCACCATTACCGGCAAGTTGGGCGAAGTGATGCAAGAATCGGCCCAGGCGGCCATGAGTTATATCCGTTCACGCGCTTTGTCGCTCGGCCTTCCGCGCGATTTTTACCGCAATATGGACGTGCATCTGCACATCCCCGAGGGCGCCATCCCCAAAGACGGACCTTCGGCCGGCATCACCATGGCCACCACCATCTGCAGCGCGCTCACCGGCATTCCGGTGCGTGCCGATGTGGCCATGACCGGAGAAATCACCCTGCGCGGCCGCGTTCTGCCGATCGGCGGACTGAAAGAAAAGTTGATGGCCGCGCATCGGCATGGCATCCTGGAAGCGATCGTTCCTCGGGAAAACGAGAAAGACCTTCCCGATATTCCCGATGCCATTAAGAAAACCATGAAATTGAACTTCGTCGATTCGATGGATCAGGTGCTGAAAATCGCGCTCGAGAGGGAGATTGTCGCCCTCCCCATGCCGGCCTCCTCCCCGGTCGTGGTGGAAAAGCCGGTCGAGGAGTTGGCCCACTAAGGGCTGCCGCGAGTGCGAGCTGAGTTTGTAGCCAGTGCCGCGCGGCCGGAGCAGTTCCCGGCCGCCGGGTTGCCTGAGGTAGCATTTTTGGGGAGAAGTAACGTAGGGAAGTCCAGCTTGATTAATGCCCTCGCCGGGCAAAAAAAGCTGGCTTTCACCAGCAGCACTCCGGGGCGAACACAAACGATCAACTTCTACCGCATCGACGGCGTGTTCGGTTTCGTCGATCTGCCTGGCTATGGTTATGCCAGGGTTCCCCGTGAGAATTCGCGCGACTGGAAGCGGTTAATCGAACACTATCTGGAACATAGAGAGACGCTCAAGCTCTGTTGCCTGATTCTGGATGCCCGCCGGGGCTGGATGGACGGCGATCTGGAATTGAAACACTGGCTTGAGGCTCGCGCCATACCGTATCTGGTGATCGCGACGAAGACCGACAAAGCGAATCAATCTGAACAACAGGGCGGACTCCGAGCCATCCGCGAGGAAGGTGTGGAGCCGTTGCCTTTCTCGGCCGTTACCGGCCGGGGAGTGAGGACCATTTGGCAAGCAATAACGACACAACTGCAGCCCCGGTAGCAAACACCCCGCCGCAGGAAAAAATCGAAAAGCAAGAAAAACCCGCCGAAAAGACGGCCGAGAAAACAGCCGTTCCCGCCCGCGAAGGCTCCCCCGCCGAAAGCGAAAAACCTGCCGACCGGGCTCCTAAAGTTGCCGCCGCCGCGCCGCCTGCCGCTAAAGAACCGAAATCCGATTCTCCGGCGGCTGACGGAGCCGGAGTCGGAGTCGCGCCGCCCCCACCCACTTCGGCCGAAGCGGTGGTTGCCGCTTCGCCTGGCGCACAACGGCGCAAGCAGGCCGCCCAAGGCGCCAAGAACGGCACGCCTACTCTGGACTTGGTCGAGCTGAAGGATATGAGCATTCAGAAGCTCAACCAGGTTGCCAAGGACATGGGGATTGCCGGCGCGGCCGGCTTGCGCAAGCAGGAATTGATTTTCAAGATCCTCCAGACCCAGGCCGAAAAAAGCGGCCTGATTTTCTCCGAAGGCGTGCTGGAATGCCTGCCGGACGGCTTCGGCTTCCTCCGAGCCCCCGAGTACAACTATCTGCCCGGCCCCGACGACGTCTACGTCTCGCCCTCGCAGATCCGCCGCTTCGACCTGCGCACCGGCGACACCATTTCCGGCCAGATTCGCCCCCCCAAGGAAGGCGAGCGGTATTTCGCGCTGATCAAAGTCGACGCCATCAATTTCGAGCCGCCCGAGGAAGCCCGCAACAAGATCTTCTTCGACAACCTCACCCCGCTCTATCCCGATGAGCGGCTCAAGCTCGAAACCACGCGCGATAACTTCTCCGGGCGGGTGATGGACCTGCTCACGCCGGTCGGCAAAGGCCAGCGCGGCCTGATCGTCTCCGCGCCGCGCACCGGCAAGACCATGCTGCTGCAAGCCATCGCGAATTCCGTCACCACCAATCACCCCGAGGTTTCGCTCATCGTGCTGCTGATCGACGAGCGCCCCGAGGAAGTCACTGACATGCAGCGTAGCGTGCGCGGCGAAGTGATCAGCTCCACCTTCGACGAGCCCGCCACCCGCCACGTCCAGGTGGCCGAAATGGTGATCGAGAAAGCCAAGCGCCTGGTCGAGCACAAGCGCGACGTGGTCATCCTGCTCGATTCCATCACCCGCCTGGCGCGCGCCTACAACACCATCGTGCCGCCTTCGGGAAAGGTGCTCTCGGGCGGCGTGGATTCCAACGCGCTCCAGCGCCCCAAGCGCTTCTTCGGCGCCGCGCGCAATATCGAAGAGGGCGGTTCCCTCACCATTATCGCCACCGCTCTGATCGACACCGGCAGCCGTATGGACGACGTGATTTTCGAGGAGTTCAAGGGCACCGGCAACATGGAAATCCACCTGGAGCGCAAACTGGTCGACAAGCGCGTATTCCCGGCCATCGATATCAACAAGAGCGGCACCCGCAAAGAAGAGCTCCTGCTTCCCAAGGAAGAGCTCAACCGCGTGTTCATTCTGCGCCGCGTGCTCAATCCGCTGTCGCCTGTCGAGACCATGGAGCTCCTGCTCGACAAGTTGGGCAAGACCCGCACCAACGCCGAGTTCCTGGCGTCGATGAGCGGTTAAGCTGAGTGGGACAGACCCTCGCCTTGTGTGGTCTGTCACCCTCGCCATGGCGCGACCGTATGACAAATGGCGATGCCACAGGTTGCCGCTATCGCCTTTCAGGCGGCCCCACCGCCACTACGCTACAATCCGATAGAGGCTGCCAAGCGTGAGGCCTTTGCTTCCAAAGAGATCGCAAAAGGTCGCTCCGGCCGCCATCCTTCTGGTTGCGGGCGCGGTGGCAATCGTCTCCCGCACTACCACCGGCGCCATCATCGCCGCGGCCATCTTCCTGGCGGCCCTGGCGGCCAGCATCGTCCGGCTCCGCCGCCTGCTGGCGGACACCGAGCGTGCGCGCGAGGAAGAAGCCCAGCGTAAAGCCACACTGCAAACCGTCCTGAGCAGCATCGGGGACGCCGTAATGGTCGCCGACGCCGACGGCTCGATCACGTTTCTCAATCCGGTGGCCGAACAACTGACCGGGTGGCCCTCGGCGGAAGCGTTGAAGCGCCCGATCGGCGAAGTCTTCCGCGCCATCGACCAGAACTCCCGCACCCCGGTCGAAAACCCGGCCCTCGTGGTCCTCAGCACCGGCGAGTCCGCCACCCTGGCCAACCACGCCGTGCTGCTGGCGAGGGACGGGCGGGAGATCCCCATCGACGACAGCGCCGCGCCCATCCGCGGCTCGCGTGGCGCGCTCTCCGGAGTGGTCTTGGCGTTTCGCGACGTCACCAGCCGCCGCCTGGCGCAACTGGCGCTGGAGGAGTCCGAACGCCAGTATCGCATTCTGTTCGAAAGCAATCCACAGCCCATGTGGGTATTCGACCTGGAAACGTTGGCCTTCCTGGCCGTCAACCAGGCCGCCATCCAGGCCTATGGCTACGCCCGCGAAGAGTTCCTGGCCATGACCATCCGGGACATTCGTCCCGCCGAGGATGTGCCTCGCCTGCTCGATAACATACGCCTCTCCACCGCTCTGCACACCGACGGGCCATGGCGGCATCGCCGCAAAGACGGAACCCTCATCGTGGTCGAAATTGCCGCCCATCCGCTACGTTTCGGCGCGCGCGAGGCCCGCCTCATCATGGTCTACGACATCACCGAACGCGCCCGTCTGGAAGAGCAGTTCCAGCAGGCGCAGCGTCTCGAAAGCGTGGGCCGCCTGGCCGGAGGCGTGGCGCACGATTTCAACAATTTGCTGGCGGTGATCAACGGCTACGCCGATCTACTGGCGCAGGACATGCCGCCCGCCAGTTCGGAAAGCTCGATCGTGGCCGAGATCCGCGCCGCCGGCGAGCGCGCCGCCTCGCTCACCCGGCAACTGCTGGCTTTCAGCCGCAAACAACTGGTGCGGCCCGCCGTGCTCAACCTCAACCAGGTCGTGCTTGACGTGGAGAAAATGCTGCGGCGGCTGATCGGAGAGGATATCGAGCTGGTCATCCGCGCCGACGAGGCGTTAGGCAACATTAGAGCCGACGCCGGAAACCTGCAGCAGATCCTCATGAACCTGGCGGTGAACGCGCGCGACGCCATGCCCCATGGCGGACGCCTCCTGATCGACACTGCCAACGTCCTGCTGGACTCCCATTACGAACAGACTCACGACGGCGCCCGCAGCGGGCCGCACGTGCTCCTGGCGGTAAGCGACAATGGCATCGGCATGACCCCCGAGGTCCGGAAGCACCTCTTCGAGCCCTTCTTCACCACCAAACCGATGGGCACCGGCACGGGTCTGGGCCTGGCCACGGTCTATGGAATGGTCAAGCAGATCGGTGGCTGGGTCTGGGTCTATTCCGAACCGGGGCACGGCAGCGTCTTCAAGATCTACCTGCCGCGCACCGACGCGCCCGTCCCGCAGCCGCACCCGCAAGTGCGGCGGAATTTGCGCGGCACCGAGACCATTCTACTGGTGGAAGATCAGGACGAGGTCCGCCATATGACGGCCACGGCGTTGGGCCGCTATGGTTATCGCGTGCTTACCGCGGCCAGCGGAGAAGAAGCGCAGCGGCTGGCCGCCCAACATCCGGACACGATCCACCTCCTGCTGACCGACGTCATCATGCCCGGCATCACCGGCAGCGAGCTGGCCGAACGCATGACCGCCGTGCGCAGCGGCATCGCCGTTCTCTACATGTCTGGCTACACTGATCGGACGATGGCCTGCAGCGGCGTGCTGGATCCCGGCGTGCAATTGCTGGTCAAGCCGTTCACCCCATCCCAGCTCGCCGAAAAAGTGCGCGACGCTCTCGGTACCGGAGCCGCCGCCGCTACCCTGTTGCTGGTCTCCCGGGACGCCAGCCTCCGGGCCACGCTTCGCGACCTGCTGATCGAAGCCGGCTACGCCGTGGCCGAATCCGGCGGCGGCCAGGAAGCCGCTTCCGCCATCGAGGCCGGAGAGTTCGATTTGCTGATTGCCGAGCTCGGCGCCGCCCAGGAAGAAATAACCCTCCGGGCCGTCCGCCAACGGCCGCGCGGCTGCCCTGCCATCGTCCTGTCCGCCGACGAGGGCGGCGAATTCCTGACCCTCGCCGCCGAAACGCGCGCCGCCGCCATTTTACCCGTCCCGGTCGAGCCTGAAGCCTTGTTGAAAGCCGTTCGCCAGACCCTGAAACAGTGACGTGGCACAGGGTAAAGCCTGTGAAGCACCCCCTCTAAGGCTTCGGCTGCTATGCCGGGACCGCTTCGCTGGCGTACCGCGCAGCCATTTCTTTCAACTCGATTGGCTGGTAATCGCCGGCGTGGCCGGCCTGGCCGAATTGCGTCATGCGCAGCGCCACCACTTTCTTCATCGCTTCGCGGGCTGGTTTCAGGTAGCTGCGCGGATCGAATTCTTCCGGCTTCTCGGCGAACACTTTGCGGATGGCCCCGGTGATGGCCAGGCGATTGTCCGTATCTACGTTGATCTTGCGCACGCCGTTCTTGATACCGAGCTGGATTTCTTCCACCGGCACGCCCCAGGTCGGCTTCAGCTTGCCGCCGTATTGATTGATGATGTCCTGCAGGTCTTTGGGGACGCTGGAGGAGCCGTGCATCACCAGGTGGACGTTCAGCAGCCGCTTATGTATTTCGATCAGCAGGTCCATTTTGAGAGTCTCTCCGGTCGGCTTCTGCGAGAACTTATAGGCGCCGTGGCTCGTGCCGATGGCGATAGCCAGCGCATCGAGGCCAGTCTGCTTCACGAATTCCACAGCCTGGTCGGGGTCGGTGAGATGGCTCAGGCCACTCAGACCCGCCCCGTGGCCGTCTTCAATGCCCCCCAGACAACCGATTTCGCCCTCCACCGTCACGCCCTTGGCATGCGCCAGCTCCACCACCTCGCGGGTCGCCTTCACGTTGTATTCGAAGCTGGAAGGCGTCTTCCCGTCGGGCATCAGCGATCCATCCATCATCACGCTGGTGAATCCCATGTCGATGGCCGACTTGCAGGTCTCCACCGAGTTGCCGTGATCCAGATGCAGCACGGTCGGGATTTCCGGATACACTTCGGTGGCCGCCAGCATCAGGTGATACAGGAAGCGGTCCTGCGAATAGGCGCGCGCGCCGCGGCTGGCCTGCACGATCACGGGCGACTTGGTTTCGCGGGCCGCTTCCATGATCGACTGGATCTGCTCCATGTTGTTTACGTTGAAAGCGCCAACGCCGTAGCCGAGCTTGGCTGCTTCGTCCAGGAGTTGTCGCATCGATACGAGGGGCATTTGAGTTTCTCCTTAGTCTTTCTTGCTGAAAATGATACCGTAGGGTCTTTAAGTAAGACGCTAACACGATTGCGCAAAACCGGGCAAATGGAGACGCCGTTCACTTTAGACGTGGCGCAGGCTGTCGAGCCTAACGTCGCTCAGTCTTCCCCAGGAGTTCGGAGATTCATCTCGGCTTTTTCTTGCGCCCGATCACGGATAATCTTCAGCGTTCGCCACGCGCGAATGCGTGCGCCACATCAAGTTAACAGTTTGTGGGGCGCCGCCCATCCTCCCACCCTGCTGCTAAACTGAAGGTCGGTGTCCCGGTTCTATTCTCGCGCCGAACTCATCGCCGAGCGGCAGCTCTGGAAGCGGCAAGGTAAGCTGGTTGTTCTCACCAACGGCTGCTATGACCTGCTGCACCCGGGCCATATCCGGCTATTGGAACAGGCACGGTCCCTGGGCGACGTGCTGGTGCTGGCGCTCAATTCCGATGCCGGCGTTCATCGCCTGAAAGGCCCCGCGCGGCCCATCACCGCCGAACGGGATCGCGTGGCCATCGCTCTTGGCCTGGCCGCGGTGGATGCCGTGGCGCTGTTCGACGAAGATACTCCGCGCGAATTGATCGCCGCCGTGCTCCCCGACGTCCTGGTCAAAGGCGCCGATTGGAACCATTTCGTCGCTGGACGTGAGGAAGTGGAGGCGGCTGGGGGAAGAGTAGCCTTCGTGCCCATCGAGCCGGGTCATTCTACTACCAATATCCTCGACTCGATTCTTAGGTCCTCGTCTTGATCCATCCGGCCGTGCGCGATCTCTTCCTGGAACTGGGCCGTCACCCCGGTTTTGCCGAAGCCACGCACCAGTTGACCGCCGGTCATGCGTCCGGGCTTTCCGGCCTGACCACTACCGCCAAGGCCGCTTACATCGTGCTGCTATGGCAATCCACCCAGCGCCCTCTGCTCGTCGTCGTCGATGGCAACAAGGAGGCCGAGACCCTTTCCGAAGCGGTCCAGACCTTCTACCACCTGCTGGCTGCCGACGCCCGCTCCGGTCCGCAATTGCTGCCCGCCCTCGACGTTCTTCCTTTGCAGAACCTGTCGCCTCATGCCGAGCTTTCCGAGCAGCGCGCCGTCGGCCTCTGGCGCCTGGCAACCCAGCGCGTTCCGATTACCATTCTCCCGCTGGCTTCCGCTCTCCTCCGCATCGAAGATGCCGACTATTACCGCCAACTCGCGCTCAAGCTGCGGGTTGGCGACGAGGTGCCACTCGACGATCTGGCCGCCCATCTGGAGAGCATCGGCTACGAGCGCCGTGAGCCCGTCGAGATGGTGGGCGAATACTCCGTACGCGGCGGCATCCTGGACGTTTTCTCGCCCGAAGCCGCTAAGCCTGTCCGCATCGACCTGTTCGGCGATCAGGTCGAATCAATTCGCCGCTTCGAAGTGGAATCGCAGCGCTCCGTCTTGAATCTTGAGGAGTGCGTCCTGCTGCCGCTCACGGAGTTTCAAAAATCAACTTCTATACTTGTAGAACTTAGCCAGCGCATGCGCGAGGCGAACCTGCCCGGTAGGGACCTGCCGCCGCTAGGCGAGGCATTCCCGGGATGGGAACTCCTCACTGGCATGGTTCGGGAGCGCAAGACGTCGGCCTTTGCCCTCACCATCCATCCTTTGGTGATTTGGGATGAGCCCGAACAGGTTCGGGGAGCGGCCCAACGTCTCTGGACCCGCCTGGAACAGACCCCTCGCTCCGCCATTTACGACCCGGATCGTATTTTTTTCCGCTGGGAGGAGTTGCAGTCCCAGGTCTCGGCCGTGCCTCAGCTTTCGCTCCAGCAATTGGACCTCGCCGGCGATAGTCTGCATTTGCCCACGCGCCCCTCCATGTCGTTTCACGGCAACATGCAAATCGCCATCGGTGAAACCCGCACCTTGGTGGATGCCGGCAACCGCGTGGCCCTATTCGCAAGTTCTACGGGAGAAGTAGAGCGCCTCGCGGACATTCTGAACGAGTACGGCATCGCCTACCAGCTCGGTTTGGAGCAATTCGAATCCACGCCCGCGTATCTGGCCGAACGCGCCTATATGGCGGGGTCGGTCGCCAGCATTTACCTGGTCAAAGGCCAGCTCCGGCGCGGCACCGCATTCCCGGATTCGAAGCTTGTAGTATTTGGATCCGAGGATCTTTTTGAAACCCCCGAATTTCTCTCCTTCGGGCCTGCTTCTAAGTCCGCTCTCGCCACCTTTTCGGCTGACTTGATCGATCTGAAACCCGGCGACTACGTAGTCCACGCGGAGCACGGTGTCGCCCAGTACCTGGGCCTGCGCGAAATTTCGCAGGGAGACGCCAAGGGCGACTACATGCTGCTCGAGTATGCTGGCGGCGCCAAACTCTACGTCCCGCTTACGCGCATGGACTTGGTGCAGCGGTTCCGCGGCGCGGGTGAGGCCAAACCTGCCCTTGATCGCATGGGCGGCGCCACCTGGACCCGCACCAAGACTCGCATCAAGGCCAAAATGCGAGACATGGCCGACGAACTTCTCAAGCTCTACGCCTCCCGCAGGTTGGCCGAGGGTTTCCAGTTTTCGGTCGACAGCAACTGGCAGCGCGAGTTTGAAGACGCCTTCGAGTTCTCCCCCACCGCGGACCAGATCACCGCCATCCGGGAAATCAAGCGCGACATGGAGAGCCCTCATCCCATGGACCGGCTGCTCTGTGGCGACGTCGGCTTCGGCAAGACCGAAGTCGTAATGCGGGCCGCGTTCAAGGCTCTCGGCGACGGCCGCCAGGTCGCCATTTTAGCTCCAACTACAGTATTAGTATTTCAACACTTCGAGACCTTTAAACGCCGCTTCCAGCCATTTCCCGTGCGGATTGAGATGTTCAGCCGTTTCCGTAGCCCGAAAGAACTCAAAGCCGGCTTGGAAGGTCTGGCGGAAGGTCAGGTCGACATCGCCGTCGGCACTCACCGCTTGTTCTCTAACGATGTTGAATTTAAAGATCTTGGCTTAGTGATTGTGGACGAAGAGCAGCGCTTTGGGGTGAAGCACAAAGAGCGTCTTAAGCAGATTAAGAAGGCCGTTGACGTCGTCACCATGAGCGCCACCCCTATTCCCAGAACACTACATATGTCATTATTGGGACTTCGGGACATGTCTGTGATCGAAACCCCGCCCAAGGATAGGCTGTCGATCCATACCATCGTGGCGCCATTTCAGCCGGAGCTGATTCGCTCCGCAATCGAGCTCGAATTAGGCCGTGGCGGGCAGGTGTACTTCCTGCACAACCGCGTGGATTCGATCTGGTCGCGCGCCGCCTCCATCCAGGAATTGGCGCCGAACGCCCGCATCGGTGTCGGCCACGGCCAGATGGGCGAGCCGGATCTGGAGAAAACCATGCTTCGGTTCATGCGCCATGAGTTCGATATTTTGGTGTGTACTACTATTATAGAGAATGGCTTGGACATTCCCCTAGCCAACACCATGATCGTGGAAAACGCTGAGAAATACGGCTTGAGTGAGCTCTATCAGTTGCGCGGCAGGGTGGGCCGTTCCAACCGGCGAGCGTACGCTTATCTGCTTGTGCCGGTAGATACGGAGCTCACCGAAATTGCCCGCAAACGATTGGCGGCATTGAAGGAATTCAGCGACCTGGGCGCCGGCTTTAAGATTGCTGCTCTGGATCTGGAATTGCGCGGCGCCGGCAACCTGCTGGGCGGCGAACAGCACGGCCACATCAATTCCGTGGGCTTCGACACTTACGTGCGCCTCCTGGATGAAACCGTGCGCGAACTCAAGGGCGAGGAGGTCGCGCCTGAAGTCCATTCCAGCATTAACCTGGGACTGGAAATTCGTATCCCGCCGGACTATATTGCCGACGAGAATCAGCGCCTGCGAGCCTACCGGCAGATCGCCAGCGCCACCGACGCCGCTGCCCGCGACCGTGCCGAAAAGGAACTGGAGGATCGTTACGGCACAGTCCCCGAGGCCGTGCGCAACCTGTTACTCTATTCTGGGCTCAAAACCACGGCCGAGCAGGTTGGTATCGAAGCCATTGATCGCCGCCATAACCTCCTGAGTATCAAGTTCCACCTGGAAACCCGCGTGGATCCGGCGCGGCTGATGCAGATCGTTAGCAAAACCCGCGGCGCGCAATTCAGTCCGGCAGGCGTATTGCTACTACCCCTGGAGGGATTGAACGGCGCGGCGGATATTTTGCGCTTTTTGGCCGGCCGTCTGGAATTGCTGAAGCCGGGGAACACCAATCCCGCAGTGCTGGTAAAATGAGGAGTAGTTATGATTTGCCGTTTTGTAGTACTCAGCGCGATGGCTCTCGGCATGCTGCCAATGGCGCCCGCCGCGGATGTTCGCGTGGTGGAGGAAATCGCCGCCAAAGTCAATGGCGAAATCGTCACCAAAGGCGAGATCGGCGAACAGCGGCGCCTTGCCGAAACCTACCTCCGCCAGGAACAGCACCTGAGCGGCCCTCAATTGCAGGCGTCGGTGGACGAGCAGACCAAGGACATTCTGCGCGAAAAGATCGATCAGATCCTGCTGGTGCAGAAGGCCAAGGAACTAGAGATCAACGTGGACAGTGAAGTGACGCGTCGCCTGCTCGAATTGCAGGTTCTCAGTAAGGTCGCCGACGCGGAAAAGTTCCACGACTACATCCGCGAACAGACCGGTATACCGTTCGAGGAATATAAGCAGAAGATGACCAACGAATTCCTGGTACACCGCGTGGTAGGCCAGGAAATCGGCATGCACGTCACCATTCCGGAAGCCGATCTCCGCAAATACTACGAGGAGCACAAATCGGAATACGTGCGCAAGGAACAGATTTATCTGAGCCAGATCCTGATCTCGACCGAGGGCAAGACTCCCGAACAAATCGCGGTGGCCGAAAAGAAAGCCAAGGAATTGGTGGCGCGCGCGCGCAAGGGCGAAAAGTTCAGCGAGTTGGTGCAGGCTAATTCCGACGATCAGGAAACCGCGCGCAACGGCGGCCAACTGCCTCCTTACAGCCGCGGCATGATGGCCAAGGACATTGAGGACGTGGTATTCAAGGAGAAAAAAGGCTACGTCGCCGATGCGTTTCAGCGTCCTCAGGGTTTCGTCATTCTGAAAATCGACGAGCGCTACGAAGCCGGGCAGGCAACCTTCGACGAAGTGAAGGAAGCCATCCAGGACAAGCTGGCCGAGCCGCAGATCACGGCCCGGATGCGGCCCTATCTCACCAAGCTTCGCCAGGCGTCTTTTCTAGAAGTCAAAGACGGCTATATCGATACCGGGGCCGCTCCGGGCCAAGATACCCGCTGGCATGAAATTGCCCAGCTCAAGCCGCAAACTACTACCAAGGAAGAAGTGGCGGCCCAGCACAAGAAGCGCAAGCACCTGTTGTTCATTCCCATCCCCGGCACCGTCGATACCAATGCCAAGCGGCCCGACGTCGATACCTCACAGCTCGGGGATCGGAAGGACCAACCTCAGCCCGATGCGTCGTCCGCGCCGCCTGTGCCGTCCACAACGCCCATCAAGCAATGAAATCGCCCTATGTGAACGAGCTGGAACCGAACAAGGTCGTCACCGCCAATTTTCTGGTGCATTCCAAGGAGGTCCGCACCAAGCGAACGGGCGAAATCTACCTCTCGTTGCTCCTGGCGGACCGCACCGGCGAGCTCGACGCCAAGATGTGGGATAACGTCGCCGAAGTGGTCGACGCCTTCGATCGCGACGACTTCGTCAAGGTCAAGGGACTCATCCAGATTTTTCATAATCGCCCGCAGTTGACCGTGCACAAGATTCGCCGCTTGGACGACAGCGAAGTCGAGTACAGCGACTTTTTCCCTTCCTCCCGGCGCGATCCGGAAGAAATGTGGGGCGAGTTGCGCGCCCGCGTGGCGGCCCTCGCCAATTCCCACCTAAAAGCGCTGCTCGACGCCCTGCTGGACGACCCGGATATCGCCCAGCGTTACCGCCGCGCCCCGGCCGCCAAGCAGATCCATCATGCCTTTCTGGGAGGCCTCCTCGAACACGTGCTTTCGCTTTGCGCCCTGGCTTCTATCGTGGCGCCCCACTATCCGCACATCGACGGCGATCTTCTGCTCGCCGGCGTGGTGCTGCACGATATCGGCAAGATTTACGAGCTCAATTACGAGCGCGGCTTCTCCTATTCCACCGAAGGGCAATTGATCGGGCACATCCAGATCGCGCTGCGCATGGTAGCCGACAAATTGCGCGGGTTGCCCGATTTTCCGCCTCCGCTTCGCTCTCTGGTCGAACATTTGATTCTGAGCCACCACGGCCGCCTCGAATTCGGTTCCCCCAAGCTGCCCATGTTTCCCGAAGCGCTGCTGCTGCATTACCTCGACGACATGGACTCCAAAATGGAATGCATGCGGGCGCTGATCGAGAACGACCGCCAGGTGGACGGCTGCTTTACGGCCTACAACAGCGCCCTGGAGCGGCCGGTATTGAAAATGGACCGTTACGCGCTTGCGGAACCGGCGGCCTCCGGCGCCCACGGAGCTAGCGTCGCCGTTTCGGCGCCGCCACCCGCCGCCAACCCGGCTCCCGCGGTGCGGCCGGCCCCAGCGGGCTCTCCCTTCGCCAGCAAACTTTTCGAGGCCCTGCAGCCGGCCCTGCCGCTTGAGGAGAAGTGATGCCGAAAACCGCTCGCGACGTTCCCCCGCCGCTCGAATTGATGTGCCTGAACGCGCTTTGGTCCGCCGGCGAAGGCTCGGTGAAAGACGTGCGCGCCGTGGTGGCGGTCACTCGCCCGCTGGCGTACACCACCATCATGACCGTGCTCGAAAGGCTGGTCCGCAAAGGCAAACTGTCGCGCCGCAAATCCGGACGCGCGTTTCTGTACGCCCCGGAAGCCTCCCGTGAGGCCACGCGGCGCGCCGCCGTCCGGGAACTGGTGGATGGCTTCTTCAACGGATCCGAAGACGAGCTGCGGCATTTCCTGAGCGCGGCGCAGCCCGATGATCCAGCCGCCGCCGCCCCGCCCCGCGTGGAAATTTCGTCCGGTATCGATACGGCGCTGCTCTAGTCCAGTGCCCGCGCTGTTCTCCATTTTCCTGGGCGGTGCTTTCACCGTAGCTTCAGCCTATGCGTGGGGGGCCTTGGCGTTGCGCCGCCTTCCCGTACCTTGGGAAATCGCCCTGGCAGCCGGCGCCGCTATCGAAAGCCTGCTGGTGTTTGTCGTACTGGCTTGCAGCGCCGGCGGTTGGCCCGCGTATTTCGGCTTGGGCGCCGCGCCCCTGGCGGCGCTGGTTTGGTCGCGGCGGTCTCGCCTTTCCTCCTTCCCTGTCGCCGGCGGTCTTGGCGCCGGCTGGCCTTCCTTGCTGCCCGCCCTGCCTTTTCTCGCCTACGCGGCTTGGTATCTGGTCAACGCGCTCGCACCCGAAACCTGGCCCGATGGTTTTACCTATCATCTCGGCCTCCCCGCCGAGTACGTCCGCATCGGCGCCTTTCCCGGCCGCATCACGTTCTTCGACATGGTCCCACAGGGCATGGAAATGCTGTTCACCATGGCGTTTGCTTTCGGACGCCATTCGGCCGCAAAACTGGTGGAGTTCGCTCTGTTTGCCGCCACGCCTCCGCTGATCCTCCGTATCGCCTCGCGCTTGGGATTGAGCCGCGCCGGCGCGCTACTCGCCGCGGGAGCTTATTTTTTCGCTCCCGTGGCCGGGCTCACCGGATCGTCGTCCTACAACGACGCCGCACTGGTTTTTCTCGCGCTGGCGTCCTTTTGGCTTCTCCTCGAGTGGCGGGACCGGGCGCCCGGCGCCGGCGGCGGCTACTTGTTGGCCGCGGGCCTGACGGCCGGCTTCTGCTATGCCGTCAAGATGCCGGGAGCAGTCGTCGTGTTGGGTGCGGGCCTATTCGTGATCGCCCAGCGGCGCTGGCGCGGCCTGTTGCCGTTGGCCGCGGGAGCCGCACTGACCATGGCGCCATGGATGGCCCGCGCCGCCATCCTCACGGGCAATCCTCTGGCCCCGCTCGGCAACCGCATCTTCCCCAATCCGTTCTTTCACATCGCTATCGAAAGGGATCTCGCTTCGCACCTGGCTTCCCTGGGCACCGTGAAATGGTGGGGCGTGCCCTGGGAACTGGCTATCGGCGACCGCCTGGTGGGCACCTTCGGACCGCTGCTGTGGCTGCTGCCGCTCGCCCTGTTGGCATGGCGGGCTCGCGCCGGCCGGCTGTGCCTGGTGGCGGCCTTGCTGCTCGCGACGCCCTGGTTGAGCAACCGGGGCGCCCGCTTCCTGATGCCGGCGGTGGCGTTCGGATGGTTGGCTCTGGGCCTGGCCCTGCCGCGCCGCGCCGCCTGGGCCGCGTTTTGGCTTCAGGCCGTGCTCTGCTGGCCCCAGGTGCTCGACGCCCTGCAGCCGCCCTGGACGTTTCGCCTGCACCAGTTTCCGCTGCGCGCCGCGCTGCGCATCGAGCCTGAGTCGCATTATCTGGCAGCCCACACCGCCGAGTACGCCGCCGCGCGGATGATCGAAGCCCACACCCCTCCCGGCGCGCGCATTTTCTCTTTCGACCAGGTGGCCAACGCCTACCTCGACCGCGACGTGCGCGTTTCGTGGCAATCGGCCGAGTGCGACCGCTTTGACGACATGTTTTATCTGACCACCCACGCGGCCACCGATTATTTCTATAACTGGCGCTTCGAGTTCGCGCCCCAATCCCTTCGGGCCGTCCAGTTTCGGATTCCCTCCAGTTACCCCAACGAATGGGACGCCGATGAAGTCCAGTTCGATTCGGCCGGCGAGCAACTCGACCCCAGCCCCGCCTGGACCCTCCGCGCCAAGCCCAACGTATGGGAAGCGCCGCTGGCCTTCGACGGGTTGACACTCACCCGGTATCGCACCTGGGAGCCGGTCCGCCGCGGCATGTTCCTGGAAGTGGATTTTGACCGTCCGCGCACTATCGACGCCGCCGTGGTTCTGTCCCATGCCCCGGCGATTGGCGTGTCTCTCGATTGCTGGCTCCAGGGTCTCGACTTTCATTGGAGTAAGGTCGGACCCGGCGTCGCCACCCGGCGCCGGCCGGAAGACTGGCGTTTCGCTCTGGTCCGCCTGCTGAAGCGCGCCGGCTATCGCTACGTGATGGCCCCGGTAGGCGATTCCGGCAACGGTCCCACGGGCCAGGCGATTCTGTCCCATCCGCTCGAATGGAATATGACCGTCGAAGACCGCTCCGGCAATGAAGTGCTGTTTCAGATCAGATGAGGAAGCTGTCAGCAGTCAGCAATAAGCGATCATCCCAACCGGTGTAGCTGAAGGCTGACCGCTGAGTGCTGAAAGCTTCATTCGTACCGCAACGCCACGATGGGGTCGATGCGCATGGCCCGCTGAGCCGGGACGTAAACGGCGAGGGCGGTGGCGGCGACGAGCGCCAGCGTGATTCCGGCAAACGTTACGGGATCGGTCGCGCTGACACCGTAGACCAGCGATGCCATCAGCCGGGCGAACCCGAACGCGGCGGGCAGCCCAACGGCCAAACCTACCGCGGCCGTCAGCATGCCGCGCCGGAATACCATCAGGAGCACGTTTTGCCGTGCCGCGCCCAACGCCAGGCGGATCCCGATTTCGTGCGTTTGCTCGGAGACCACGTAGGCCATGACGCCATACACGCCAATTGCCGACAGCACCAACGCGATCACGCCGAAAACGCCCATCAGCACGGCCATATAGTTGAGCCCGATGGCGCTGTTGTGAATCGATTTCTCCATAGTCTGGATCTCGGTGATAGGTTGCTCCGGATCCACGGAGCGGATGGCGGCGGTTACCGCCGTGGCCACGCGCAGGGGATCGCCCGCGGTCCGTACACCAAGATCCATCCATCCCGCCGGCGACTGCAGATAGGGCAGATAGAGGGTGCGGCGCGGCTGGCGGTCGTATGGATTGTGCATAAGATCGCCCACCACTCCCACGATGGTCACCCATGAGTTCTTCGAATCGGGCGCGCCGATCTTGATGCGCTTGCCGATGGGCGACTCGTTCGACCACCAGCGGTGCGCCATGCGCTCGCTAATGGCGGCCACGCGCGGCGCTTCGGGGCCGTCGCCATTGTTCAGGAAGCGGCCGGCGCGCAAGGGGACGTGCAGCGTTTCGAAGAAATTCGTACTCACCACCTGGTACATGCCGCTCGGTGCGTCGCCCGGCTCGATGGCCCGGCCCTCTATAGTAAAATCGCGGCCGCTGGAATGCTCGCTATACGGCATGGCGGATGCCGCCGCGGCGGAGCGAACTCCCGGAATCGCCGAAATCCGCTCCAGCACTTCGCGGTAGAACGCCGCCTTCTGCTGCGGCTGTTCGTATTTGTTGTCGGTGAGCGCCAGCCGTAACGTGAGCAGCGTGCCCGGGTCGAGTTCGGCGCCATGTTTCTGCAGCGTCTGGAAGCCGCGCACCATCAGGCCGGCGCCCACCAGCAGGACCACGGCGAGAGCGATCTCGGCGGAAACCAGAACGTTGCGCAGAGCGTGGCGCCCGCCGCCGGCCGAAGATCCACGGCCACCTTCCTTCAGCGAATCGGTCAGGTTTGGCCGCGAACACTGCCATGCCGGCGCCAGTCCCGCCAGCACGCCGCTAATCACCACCGCCAGCAGCGTGAAGCCCAGCGTCCGGGTGTCGAGCGAGATGTCCTTCCAACCCAGGATGTACCGTTCAATCTCCGGCGGCATTCCGGACTTGATGGCTCTCATGCCCCAGTTGGCGAAGCCGAGGCCGAGCGCCCCTCCGCAGATCGACAGCAACACGCTCTCGGTGATGAGCTGCACCACCACCCGCGACCGGTTGGCGCCGAGTGCCGTGCGTAGCGCGATCTCGCGCAACCGCCCCGTGGCCCGCGCGAATTGCAGGTTGGCGACGTTCACGCAGGCGATCAGCAGCACGAACAGCACCGAGCCCAGCAGCATCGTCAGGTAGTCGCTGGTTTCGCGATCCACCAGGAACTTCCGCGCCGGCCATACCTCGAAATGCCGGTTCTTGTTGGTATCCGGATACGCCGCCGCAAGGTGCGCAGCCGTGCTGTCCACCTGTGCCTGGGCTTGAGGGACTCCGCTCGGTAGCTTCAACCGCGCGACCGAAACCATGGAGTTGAGCCGGCGCGAGGTCCGCTGCTCCGGGGTGAGCGCCAGGGGTGTCCAAATCTCGGTGGCCAGCGGGAAATCGAAGCTGGAGGGCATCACGCCAGTCACGACAAAAGTCCGATCGTCTAGCCGCACGGATTTTCCCACGATAGCCGGGTCGGCTCCGAAGCACCGTTTCCAGAGCCGGTCGCTGAGGATCACCTCGCGATCGCGTCCGGGCTCGTCCTCACCCGGCCGAAAGCCGCGCCCGATAGCAGGCTGTATGCCAATAACAGTAAGAAAGTTGGCGGTCACCAGCGCTTGCATCACCCGTAGCGGCTCGTTTCCCGCGCCCACGATATTGGCCATCCCGAATTCCCAACCGCCGAACTGCCGGAAGGCCGTGTTGTCGCGTTGGATGTCCGCCGCGTCCGCCGGTGCGATGCTGTTCCAATCGCCAGGATTGCCGGGATCGGCTCCCACTACCATGGCAAGGCGATCCAGGTCCGGCAGCGGAATGGGTTTCCAGAGCAGGCTGTCGCAAACGCTGAAAACCGCCGTCGTGGCGCCAATGCCGAGCCCCAGGGTTAGCACCGCGGTCGCAAAAAACGCCGGCGAACTGCGAAGCATGCGCGCCCCATATCGAACGTCGTGCCAAAGGTGCATCCCGAACCCTCCGATAAGACATAGTACGACGGGAAGGCCGCCGGAGTTCCGTGGCGCAAGCACTCTTGCCTGCAGTGCCGAGATTCCGAACTCCTGATGTTGTGGAAGCTGCAGTGATGCGCTTTCGTGGCGCGAGTACTCGTGCCGAGGCTTTTTCGCCGGTACGGACACTGACGCGACAGGTTGAATCGGGCGCCACGGGGCTCATCAATATTCCTGGGTGCGTTCCGTATTCCCGGCGACATCAGGAGATCGGAGATTCGTCTCGACCTTCTTCGAGGCTCTGACTCGCTCCCAATCGGATGGGGGCGCCCGGACCGTTTTTGATAATCCCGCTCACCACCCAGGATGTCTGCGGCCTGCTATCGTTTATCGTAGCGGCAGCGATGAAGACAAATCGCATCACATCGCACCGCCTCACCGGAATCCGGGAGTGAGCAAGGCCACTCATTCTCATAGTGAAAGGAGCGTCGATATGAAGAGCAGTATAAGAAGGCATCTGCGCCTCGGTCTTGGGTTATTCTTCGTAGTGGTAATTTTCTGGACTGCTAAGAGGACCATGGCAGCAGAGGGGCATACTCCCTTCGAAGGCGAGAAGACCACCTGGCACGGGGGATTCGACCGTTACGACTTCATCATGGACGATGCCACCGGGGCGATCACGCCGGTGAAGGCCCCTGAGAAGGAGGCAACAAGCTATGGAATCGACGCTACCCTGAAGGACGGCAAGCGCCGATGTGTCGTGATCGTCCCCCAAAAAGCAGCACCCGGCTACCCTTGGTCGTGGCGGGGCTGCTATTGGAACCACGAGCCCCAGACTGAAGTCGCGTTACTCACTCGCGGTTTCCACATCGCCTATGTCGCGCCCGACAGCGGCAGGCAAGGCAAGGCGTGGGACCGGTGGTACAAGTTCTTAACGGAGGAGCATGGGCTGTCGAAGAAAGTGGCCTTCATCGGGATGAGCAAGGGTGGAGTCAATGCGTTCAACTGGGGCGTGGTAAACCCTGACAAAGTGGCATGTATCTACGCCGACAATCCCGCGCTTTATGACGAAGATTTCGCCAAGGTCCCGGAGCTGGCCAAACACGACGTACCACTATTGCACATCTGCGGCACTGAGGATATGTTGCTGCAACGGCATACGCTGGTCGTCGAGAACATGTATCATCAGTTGGGCGGCGCCATCACCGTGATCGTCAAGGAAGGCCATGCCCATCACCCCCATAGCCTGCAGAACGCTAAACCGATTGCCGACTGGATTGTGCAGCATATGCAGCCCTCCACCGCCAACCGGCCCGCCTTCGTGGATGCAAATTTCACGAAGTCCTATTACTACAGTCTTGAGCCTTCATTCATTTACCTGAAGGAAGAACAGACTTATGCCACCGGCCGCGGACCAGGCTTCACGGAGTCCTACGACCGTTACGATGCCAGCCGTTCCGGCACCTTCAGGTCCGGCGGCATGGCGATCATTGTGCCTCGGGACGTGGCGGCGGGAAAACCCTGGGTCTTCCGCGCGGACGCTATCGATCGGAACGCGACAGTCGATCGGGCGTTGCTGGCGAAGGGTTTCCACATCGTTACTCCGCCGCTCACCGCGCAATCCGGTATGGTGCAACAAGAGTGGGACGAAACCTATAAGATCCTCGTCGACAATGGATTCTCAAAGAAGGCGGTGATGGAAGGAACCGGGGCGAACGCAGGAGAGGTGTATGGTTGGGCAATCGCGAACCCAGACAAGGTTTCCTGTATTTATGCCCGGAATCCCTCCCTGCGCAGTCTTATGGCAAAATTGCCGCCGATCGACAACCTGGCTCCGCTGGCCAAAGCTGGCATCCCGATCCTGCACGATTGCGGCAGCCTCGACCCATGGCTCAATGACCAGACTCGCGTCGTCGAGAAGAGATATAAGGAACTCGGCGGCCAGATCACAGTCATTATCAGGGAAGGCGAAGGGCATTTTCCGCTTGCACCCAGGGACCCGAAGTCGGTCGTGGATTTCATCCTGAGCCACCAGCGATAAGGCAGAGTTACGATTTACCACTACGAATAGACGGACAAAGAGCCAGTCCCCGTGCCGCGCCCACTCATGCCAGTTCGTTGCGCGTGAAGTCGTGATACATGCGGTACGGGATGCCGGGCGGCGAATCGTAATACGGGTAGAAACGCCCTGAGCGGATGGCTTGGCCGGGAGGGTCCACGACCTGGAAACCCAAGGGAAAGTTGGCTTCCGCGCGGAGGCGCGCGGCGAGGTCCTCGGGCCTGTGGTGACCGGGAGGCAATTGCAGGCCAAGGTTGAACCGAAGGTCCTCCACCAGAACCACCGGTCCATAGAGAATGGCGACGCGGTCCGGGTGTTCCTTGTCCACCGCCTCGGCGCGAAGTCGCATCGGGACGCGGAGGACAATGCGATCTCCGCTCTGCCAGGTCCGGGACACGGTCGCCCACGTTGAAGGGCGGATATCGACTGGAACTGCCGCGCCGTTCACCTGAACCGTGGCTGTATTAGCCCAGTCTGGCACGCGGAAGCGGATCGATGTGGAGACGGGGATCCCTGTATCAATCCGCAAGTGGATTTCTTCGCTCTCCGGGTAGTTCGTTTCCTGTGTCAGTTTCACCGGTTGTCCGGATTGACGCCAGGTCACTTCCGAAGGCACGAAGAGGTTGATGTAAAGGCCGGATGGATCGCGGAAATAGATCAGATTGGGATAATCCGCAACGGCTTGAATGTAGGTTCCGGAACAGCAGGGCCAGTGGTCCCACAAGTAGGATCTCGTTCCGCTGCCCGTGTGATAGTCCGCGTAGTAGAAAGTCTCGCCATTCCCCGTCATGGGCAGCGCTGCGCCGATGCCGTTATACACCAGCCGCTCGATCCAATCGCCATACCGCGCGTCCCCGGTGTAGCGCAGCATATAGCGCGACAGCTTGAATCCCGCCCAGGATCCGCAGGGAATCTCGGCGGTGTCGGCGTGCATTTCAAGAGCGCGGCCCAGGTCGCCTTCATAGCCCACCAGTCGCTCGCCCGGACCGAATCCGCCCGTGGCGAACATCTGGGTGTTGCGGACAAAGTCGTAAGCGTTCCGGGCCATTCGCAAATAGCGTTCGTCTCCGCTCACCGCGTAAGCCAGCGGCGTGCCGTTGAACGAGTTGACATGGCTGTACCCATGCACCCGGTGAGGCGTCGGGGCGGAAGTATCCAGAAACCTCGACCAGTAAGCCTCATAGCGCCAGACGTCGCCGAAGTCCCTGAACGCGGAGTCGCCCGTGGCGAGGAACGCGCGGTACTGGTTCTCGCTCAGCGTGTACCATTCCGAGTTTCCACCCGCAGCCGCCTGCGGATCGGGCGGTGTGGCAAGTTGGCGCGCCCGGTGCAAGGTCTTAGCCGCCACGGCGGTAATCCGTCGGAGTAGCGGCAGCGCGTCCGTATTCCCGGTGTAGAGGTGCAGGTCCAGCAGTCCGCAGAACGTCTTATCGAACGCATAGTGGCCCCCTACACTGCCGGTCTTTTCAAAGCACTGCGCCCACGCGGTCATCAGTTTGGCGGCTTTATCGCGCATGGCGGTGTCGTCGGTAGCTTTGGCCATGCGAGCCATGCCGCTGAGCCACTGGCCAAACACACCTTCAGTGGTGGTGCGGCACCAACCGTCCAGATTGTTGCCAGGCGCGGGCAGACCGGCCTGAACCCGAAAGCCGTGTACCAGATCGTTGTCCGGCAAGGCCAGGTAGAAATCGCGTGTAGCCTGGTACTGGTCGCGGAAACGGCTGGGCAAAAGTCGGACTCCGGAATAGTCGAAGGCCTCCAGGCGGACGCGCGAGGGCGGCGCTTCCTGCGCATTCACCGCCGAAACGGCGAGCGGAACCGCCATCATGGATTGCAGGAAGCCGCGTCTTGGCAAATCGTTAGTGGGCAATGATCCCTCTGGGCTAGAACAACCGGGACGCGAACTCGAACAGGCAGTTCCGCCAGTCGATCCAGGTGTGCGCGCCGGAGCTTTCCTTGAAGACCGCACCGAAGCCATGTTTCTTGAACATTTCGACGGTAGGCTTGGTGAACGTTGGTGATGAGACCGTCGTCCACTCCGGTGCTGAACCGGAGCAGCTTCAGGCCTTTCTTGAGCGCGGCGTTGTCCAGCATTCGAGCCATGGCTGCTTCCCTATGGTACATCCGGTACATCTCTAAAGGACAGGCAGGATGTTCGCAGCTTGCCGCGAACTCCGGCGCCGGCGGCGCTTGGCGCGATGCCAGTGGCCACTGGGGTGCCGTGCTCAAAAGATGAGACCAACCGCAGGCTGCGGGATGGTCGGGTGCGGCAGCCTGTGTGTACGGATGCCGCGCGCAAGGGGCTGAACCTTCAGTAGAGCCTTTTATGGTGCGCCCGAGGTGATTCGAACACCTGACCTTCTGGTTCGTAGCCAGACGCTCTATCCAACTGAGCTACGGGCGCTCACTTTAGAATGAACTACTTACGAACAATGGCAAGAGCAGGATTTTCGTTTTGTGCTAGATCTGTGCTAGACACTTTTTGACCCTGTCCATTCGCATGGGTTCTTGCTACAGCCGTGGTTCCAATCATTTTGGCGTACCGTGCGTCCATTGCTTCTATATCTTAGCACTGGGGGTGGGCTTGCGCACTTGGCGACTCAAGAAAATGGCGGGACCAATCCAGGGGACCTGGGAACGGCCCGGAACCGGCCAGCGAATAGCACAAATCTAGCACAACGTCTGCGAAGCGAGGCGCGAGTTCCGGATCCCGTGTCCCGGCCGGTGGGTCACTTCTGGCCGTTCCCAGTCTTGCCGTTTAGGTACTTCGCCAGTTTGTCAGCCGCGTCATGCAGCGCTGGTCTCCGCGCCAGATTCTGGAGCATCTGGCGCAGAGCGAGGCCGCCGAGCGCGCGCACCGCAGCCTGGAACGTCGGCTGCGTCTCTCCGAGATCAAGAAATTTAAGCCCATGCCCGACTCTAACTTCGACTGCCTGTCGGTCTGGAAACTCGACCGCTCCGGCAGCACAGGTTGTGCGGACACGGAAAAGGAGAGACAATCAGCGACGGACACAGCATCCCATGACGCCCCGCCAACGCCTGCTTTGTGCCATCCGCCGCCAGACCCCGGACCGGCTGCCGGTGACCACCCATCATGTGATGCCCGCTTTCCTCGAATCGCAGTTGGGCGGCATCTCCGCCGGCGAGTTCTTCGACCGCTTCGGGCTGGACGCCATCCTCTGGACCGTGCCGCACATGCCGGACCCCGAGGCCGGCGAGTACCCCGACCCTCTGCAAGGCGAGATCGGGTTCCTGGAGAGCCGGCGCGTATCGTCTCCGCAGTGGCATGTCGAGTTCGCGGACTGCTCCGAGGGCGCGCGACGCCTCACGCGCTATCGCTTCGTGACGCCGCGGAGCGAGTTGAGCATGACAATCGAGGACGCCGGGTACACGGCCTGGGTCCGGCAGCCGTTGATCAGACAAAGGTCGGACATCGACGCGATTGCCGAGTTTGCCACGGCGCCGAAGTGCGACGTCGCGGAGGTCAACCGAGCGGCCGAGGAGATGGGCGAGCGCGGCATTGTGCGCGGCCACATCTGTTGCTTCGACGTGTTCGGACAACCGGGCTGCTGGCAGGACGCCTGCTGCCTGGCGGGCACCGAAGCGATGATCCTGGCCACGCACGACGACCCGCAATGGGTACACGAGTTCCTCGGAATTCTGCAGCGCCGCAAGCGCGCGTTCGTGCGGTCGCTGAAGGGCGCGCGCTACGACATTCTCGAACTGGGCGGCGGCGACGCCTCGTCCACGGTGATCTCGCCGCGCATATTCGACCGCTTCGTGGCGCCGTACGATTGCGAACTGATCGAAGAGGCCCACCGCGCCGGGCAGCGGATCGTCTATCACACCTGCGGGGGCATGATGCCGCTGCTAGAGCGCATCGCCGGCATGAACCCCGACGCCATGGAAACCTTCACACCCCGCGGCATGGGCGGTGATGCCGACCTGGCCGAAGCCAAGCGCCGCATCGGGGATCGTGTCTGCATGATCGGCGGGTTGGACCAGTTTCACTTCCTGAAAGGCTGCACGCCCGAGGAGACCCGCCGCGAAGTCCGCCGCTGCTTCCAACAGGCCGGCGCCGGCGGCGGCTATATTCTGAGCCCCTCGGACCACTTCTTCGAAGCCGACCAGCCCCTGCTGGAGGCGTTCGCACGCGAAGCGCGGGAATGCGTGTACTGAATAGGCGGTCGAGACTCGGGCCCCCGTCAAGCTCGCGAAACGCGGCTCACCTCATTTGGCGGGAGGCGCGCTCTCCACTGCCTCTTCGCCTCCCCAAGCCCTCTCGATTTCCTCCAACGTCTTGTTCTTGGTTTCCGGAACCCATAGCCAGGCGACGGCGGCCTGTACGATGGCCATCGCCGCCAGAAACCCAAACGTTACGGCCTTGCCGATCTGGTTGAACGCGTACGGGAAGAAGAGCACGACCACGGCGTTGGCGATCCACTGTGTGAGCACGGGGACGGCCATGGCCGTGCCGCGGATGTTGTTCGGAAATATCTCCGAGACCAGCGTCCAAAAGACCGGGCCGATGCACGACGCGAAGAACGCCAGATAGCCGAGGATCAGGATGAGCACTACGGTTCCCTGGAAGCGGCCGGCCGCCACCGTGGTGGCGAGCAGCGTCAGGGCGGCAGCCATACCGAGCGACCCGACGATGTAGAGCGGCTTTCGCCCGTAGCGGTCGATCACCCAGAACGACACCAGCGTGAACACGAGATTATTCAGCCCGACGATGAAGGTGGAAAACAGCGCGGCATCGAGCTTCCAGCCGGCGGAGCGAAGGATCGCGGGAGCGTAGTCGATGATGGTGTTGATCCCGGAAACGTGCACCAGGATGGCCAGCACAAAGCCGACCACCACTGCGCGCCGGATTCCCGGCCGCAGCAGATCGACCCAGGCGTGGCGCTTCTCAGCCAGGCTGGCGCGGATTTCAATGGCCTCCAATTCGGCGCTGGCGCGCCCCGCGATGCGCTCCAGAACCGCCAATCCCTCGCGTTCCCGGCCGGCCAGAAACAGGTACCGCGGCGTCTCGGGCGCGCGCAGCAACAGCAGGAAGAAAATCGCCGAGGGGACTACGCCGGTCATGAACATCCAGCGCCAATTAGCTGCGCCGGCATTGCGCAGCAGGTAGTTGATGCAATACGACATCAGGATGCCGACCACGATGGACAACTGATATAGCGTCCCCATGCGCCCCCTCAGGGAAGGCGGCGAAACCTCCGCCACATACATGGGCGAGAGAATGGACGCACCTCCCACCGCCAGCCCTCCGATGAAGCGCGCCAGCACGAAAGTGGTGAAGGTCGGCGCCACGCCGGTGGCGATGGAAGTGACGGAGAACAGCACCGCCACCCACAACAGAATGCTCCTCCGGCCGTGCCGGTTCGTGAGCCGCCCAGCCACCGTCGAGCCGATCACGCAGCCGAACAGGAGCGAACTGAAAGCCCAGCCCAGGCTCAAGTCGCCCAATTGAAAACGCTGGGTCAGGAACGGGCCGGCGCCGGTGATGATGGCGATGTCGAAGCCGAAGAGCAGCCCTCCCAACGCCGCCGTGGCAGCCAGGAAGATGAGGTATCCGAGATTGATTTTGCCTTTCGCGACACTTCCCATGGGCACTCCATTGTACTGGCATTGCAGGCGCACTTCACCGGCTAATCCACGATGGGCGGATCGCCGGCGTGGGTTGCCGGCTGGCCCTGGAGCGGGACAGGTGCATCGAGATCCTCGGTGAGTGCGGTTTTCTTCCCGCTGCCCCTGTCGGCCACAAGATTCCCTGTGGCCTAGATGCGAAGGAAACGGAGAGGTTGCCGCTGGAGAATGCCGCGGAGATCCGCGGTTGCCATGAGAACAATAGTCAAGCGCGCTCGCCAGAGAGGGTGAATTGGCGATTGGATTGCTCATCGATAAGCATGTCCAAAATCACTGACGCTAGCCGCGATCATATCGCCGATGAAAACTTCGCTTTCCCCAAGGAACGTAAAGAACCCATCCATGACGCTGCTCACGTGCGCAACGCTATCGCCCGCTTCAAGCAGGTGCAAGGAGTGACCGACTCTGAACGCGACGCCGCCTGGAAGCGCATCAAGTCCGCCGCGAAGAAGCACAAAGTCGAGTTGAATGAGCAAGACTGGCGCGAACTTGGGTAACCGCTCGTGTGCGGCGCCGGCGGCTGCGTTCCCGCAGTTCCTCAGCTTCTTAAACGGTCCGTAGAAACTACCTTGGAACTCCGAAGTTCCGCTTGCGGTTTCAGATTTTCAGTGTATTATGTCCTAAATGTCTCGTGTACGGAGAGTTCCAATCGCCTCGAGCTTGAAATCCCCGCCTGGCCGGCCCACCAGCCGTTCGTGGTGTTGCGCCGAAGGCATCCACTTATATGGGTGGGATTCGCGAAGCGGCACTTGGTGCGGCACTGACGAAACGGGTCGCTGCAGCCTTCCGGATAGGCGATTGCTCCAGGCGTTGCGGGCCGTGACGGGCAGGTCCTGGTATGGCAAAGTAAGCTGTCGCACCTCCGGCGGATCAGCGACCCGATTCTTTGCCCTCGTGCACGACCTCTCCGATTGTGCGATCGCCTCGATCTATTGCGATGAATCGAAAGCGGGACCAGCCGAAATTCTGGCGGTGATCCCCGCGCACCGGCGCGCGCACCTGCGGAGCGAGTTCGCATTCGAATTCCTGGCGTTCGCGAGCTTTCTGGGCTCGCTCAGCGCCGGAGCCGAACTCCAGGTGCATGACGCGATCGCCTCTGCCATCGCGGACCAGAGCGATTCCACGACCCTTGTTTTTTCGATTAGCAGCGGGCTGTTGCCGAGTGACCTTGACCCGGTCCTTTCGTGCTGCGTCGAGAAAGTCGCGGTGACACTGTGCCAGTGGCTGGATGAGTCCTCCGCCTCCGGCACGCGCGCCGGCCACGGTTCAATTGCCGCAGCCTCAGGTTCAGGCTGCACCCTGTAGGGGCTGCAGCCTTGCCGGCCGCGATTCCATGGATAATCCTTTGATTGCTCCATCCGTGTTCCTCTGTGGCGATATTTCTTCACGGCTTCCCGCGGTCGCGGACCGGTAATTCGCTCCTAACGCACTTCCAGCCAGATCGGCGTCAGGCGCAGCATGCCGCCACGCATCCAGGCGTGGTAGGGGACCCGGCCGAAGACGCGGTGCAACTGCGCGGCGGCGAGGCTCTCTTCCCCCGAGCGCTTGAAGAGCAGATCGAACAGGCTCCGCCGCGCCGGATACATCACCATGCTGACGTTTTCGGCGTCCGGGATCTTGGCCTTCTTCTTGAGCAGCGCCAGCGCCGTATCCAACCCGCCCAGGGCGTCCACCAGGCCACGAGGCTGCGCCTGTGAGCCAAGCCAGACGCGGCCTTGCGCCAAGGGTTCGATGTCGGCATAGGGCTTATGGCGGGCTTCGGCCACCTTCTCGACGAACGCGTGGTAGCTTTCGTCGATTCCGGCTTGGAGCAGATCGCGCTGGGCCGCGGTGAGCGAAGTGTAATCGGAATCGATGCCGGCGTTGCGCCCGCGTTCCACCGCGTCCTTGCTCACACCCAGCTTGTCGTACAGGCCGCGCAGATCGGGTTTGCCGAATACCACCCCGATCGATCCGGTCTCGGTGCCGGGATAGGCCACGATGGTGTCGCCGGTCAGGGCCATATAGTAGCCGCCGGAAGCAGCCAGGTCGGACATGGAAATCACCAGCGGCTTCTTCTGGCTCAGCAGTTTCATCTCGCGCCAGATTTCATCCGACGCGGTTACCTCGCCGCCCGGCGAATCGATGCGCACAATCACGCCCTTGATGGAGGAATCCGCGCCGGCTTCCCGCAGCAGCCTATCGAATCCGTAGGACCCGAGTTGGCCGTCCGTTCCTTCGTCGTCCGGGTCGCCGCGCACGATGTCGCCTTCGCCCGCCACCAGCGCGATGCGGCTGCCGGCACGTAGGCCGGCGGCCTCGGCGGGAACCTTGATATATTTCTCGATCGACACTTTGGACGGTTCGCCGGCGTGAAGCTTGTCTTTCAGTTCGCTCCACATCTGGTCTTCGAAAGCCAGCGAATCCACCAGGCCGGCCTGGCGCGCCTTGGTCGCGGTAAACGGACCGGTGTCGATCAGCGCCCGCACCTGGTCGGGCGTTTTATGGCGCGCTTCGGCGATCCGGTTCACCAGGTTGGCGAATAAATCGTCGATTACCGAGCTGGTGACTTCGCGCGTCTCCGGGCTCATGTCGGAGCGGGTGAACATATCGCCGAAGTCTTTGTACTTGCCGGCGTGCTCCACCTCCACCGTGACTCCCAGCTTGCCGAGGGTGTTCTTGAAGTACAGGATTTCGGCGCGCATGCCCTTCAGCATGAGCGGGTCTTCCGGGCCCAGGTAGATGCGGTCGGCGGCCAAGGCTACGTAGTATTCGCGGCCGCCGGGATTGCGCAGGTAGGCATAGACCGGCTTGCCGGACCTGCGGAAGGTTACGAGATCGGTGCGAATCTCTTCGATCTTGGCCCAGCCCGCCTGCAGTCCCTCGGGCTCCAGCACGACGGCCTTGATGCGCCGGTCCGCCGCTGCCTGCCGCAGCGCAACCCACAGGCTGGTTACCGTGACCGCACCGCGCCCGCTGTCCAAAATCGGCAACTCGACCCCGGGCTTTTCCGGGACCTCGCCTTCCAACCGCAGTACCAGCACCGAGTTGTCGGCAACGTCGGGCGCCCTGTTCCGCATCCGCACGGCCGCCACCAGCACCAGCACCAGCACCAGCACCAGAAAGACCAGCGCAAAACCGGTCAGCACGCCCAGCAGGAACTTACCCATCCGTGCCCCGGCGCCTCAGCCTTTAACCAGCTTGCGGCCCCGCTCGAAAAGATCCGCGGCGTCCTCCACCAATTTGCGGCCCCGCTCGAACATTTCACGGCTGGCGTCGGCCACGTCCTTGCTGGTGTCGGTTACCATCTGCCGTCCCTTCTCGGTCTGGTGCGCAATATAGCGGCGCGTATCCTTACCGCTCTTGGGCGCGTATAACAGCGCCACACCCGCCCCGATCGCGGCGCCGGTAATAAACCATCCCAGCTTGGTCACTCCCGCGTCCTCGGGATCTTCAGCCTCATCTTCGCGTTCTTTGGACATTTGGGAAGCCTCTTTCTCATTCTGCGCTATCCTCAAGGCATGGCGCAAGATTGCGAACCCACCCCGGAATCCGGAGAAGAGCGGATTCATACCACGGCAGACCTGGATTGGGTCACTCTGTACGATTCCTCCACAGTGGATAGCGAGATCGAGGCCGACGTGATTTCCGGGGTTCTGGAGTCGGGCGGCGTCGAGGCTGTCATCAGCGGCACGCCTTATCACTCCCTCCCGTTTGAGGTGAAAGTACCCCGAGAGCATCTGGCGAAGGCCCAGCGATTGCTGGCCGAGGCTTTAGCGGCCGGGCCGGAAGCGGCGGACCAGGCCGAAGCGGAAACCGAAGGCGGCGGGTAGATCGGAGCTTTCAGCCGGCAGCGGTCAGCCGTCAGCTACACCAGAGCCTCCGACCGCTGAAGGCTGATCGCTAATCGCTGAAAGCTTTCCCGGTGGTATCCTTCTGGACGAGGAAGAGGACGGCCATGCGTTTTCGGAGGGTGCTTCTGGCTGCGCTGTACGCACTGGCGGCCATCGGCATGGTCTCCGCGTTCCAGCGCCCTTTCCGCCAGTACGAGTCGATGGAGCCCTACGACGACGTGGCCCTGCCCACCGACTGGCAGGAGAAGACCGAGTGGATCTTCGCCCGCCTGATGTACCCCGAACATCCCAACGCCCTGTTCGGCGGCTTCGGCCGCTTCGGCCGGCGCCGCTTCGGCGGCTCCCGCGACTGGCACGAGGGCGGCACCAGTTGGACCCAGGATTACCCCCGCGCCGACCGTCACTTCGCGCAGGCCCTCCGCCGCCTCACCCGCCTTCATGTCCGCAGCGTCGAGCAACCCGTCAACCCCGATGAGATCGACGACTTCTTCAACTGGCCGTGGATGAATGCCGGGGAAATGGGCGACTGGCAACTCAATCCAACCGAAGCCAAAACCCTCCGCGAGTATCTGCTGCGCGGCGGCTTCCTGATGCTCGACGATTTCTGGGGCCCGGAGGAGTACGCGCGCTTCGACGAAACCATGAAAGTCGTCTTCCCCGAGCGCTCGGCCGTGGAGATGCCAAACGACGATGCCATCTTCCACAGCGTCTACGACCTCAGCGACCGCTTCCAGGTGCCGGGCCAGTGGGGCCTGAACCCTTACAACGGAATGTTTCGCCAGCGTGCCGCCGGAACCGTGGCCCACTGGCTGGGCATCTACGACGATAAGGGCCGCGTCATGGTGGCCATGTCCTTCAACTCGGACATAGGCGATTCGTGGGAGTGGGCCGACGACCCGCGCTACCCCGAGAAATACTCCGCCCTCGGCATCCGCATTGGCGTCAATTACGTCATCTACGCCATGACGCATTGAGCTGAGTGGGACGGACGATCGCCTTTTGTCGTCTGTCAAGCGGGCGTGGTTAACGAGGCATGACAGACCACGGAAAGGCGATGGCCTGTTCCACCTGCTGAAATTGTGAACCGTCTTCGGCCTTCCGGGCACGGGATGCGTCTAATAGCAGTGGGCCGAATTCCGTGTTTGATCCTCTGGTCGGCGGCAGCCGGGATCGCCGCGACCTCCCCGTCCCCCGCCGAACCGCCGGCTTGCCTCGGCAACGCCACTCTCGGCAAAGTGCGGGTGTCCGCGTACCTGCCTGGTAAGAGCGAACTCATTCCGATCAAAGACCTGGCCGCCATTCCGCACGGTGCGAAGCTCATCTGGGACCCGGTGCGCCTGCCGCCGCGCGATACGCAGAAAGCCGAAATTGCGATCCTGATCGTGCCGCGCGGCGGCGGAAACCTGGTCGTCCTGCCAGCGCATCCGGCCAGTCAATACCTCGAATGGGATCTGCCGGATTACGCCGACGTGGCCGCACTGGTGTTGGGCCCGGACGGGCTCAACATGAACAAGGTGAAATCGCTGGTGGCCAACAACGCCGATCTGTTGACGCAACTGGCCGATTATGCCCAGCAGGCTTCGGCAGTGGAACTCCTGGTTCAGCAACTGGCGGATTCCGGGCAGAGCGGCGCTGGCACCGATGCGGCGCTGAAAGGCTTCGCTTCCCGCTGGGGTGTCGCTACCCCACGCTTCGATTCCAGTACGCCCGCCAATCAGCAGGCCTCCGCCATTTTGACCGCTACCCTCCCCACTACCGCCAGCTACGATCCGCTGGCGTCGGCCGCTGTTCAGATGCAGCAGACCGGCAATCTCGCGGCGGCGGTGGCGGGATTGTTTTTCGGCAGCAACGTGGGCCTGGCGGTGGGTGGCGCGGCCCTGGTTGCCAATCTGAAGTCGGCCCTGTTTCCCAACACCGAATTCCGCTCGGCCTTCGCCCAGTCGGCGGAGTCCGGCGCGCTGGCATTCTGCGCCAAGAGCCAGCCGCCGAAATTGCACACCCACCTCGCCTATTTGTGGGCCTACCGCATTCCCCACGAACCGTTTCCGGTAGCGGCGCTCACCGGCGCGCGGTATCTGGCGCTGGGCGCGAAATCGACCGTCCAACTGAAGACCGCCGATGGAGCCACCGCGAAATCGCTGGCGCGCGCCCGCGATTGGCGCCTGGTTCCTCTGTCGGGCGGCATGGGCGCCCCGGTTACCGTCGCCATAGGAACAGGGCCCGATTCGCTCGATATCGACTTGACCAAGCCCGCATTCGCCGCCGGCGACTATCGCCTCACGGCCGCCTGGGATTGGGACGCCGTCAGCCTGGGTATCGTTCATTTGCGCCCCTTCGGCGACCTCAAGAAGGTCGAGATCGCGCCGGCCTCGCGCGACAAGCTCGTCGAGGGCAGCGGCACGGTGACGGTGAAACTCACCGGCACGGATTTCGAGTTTGTCGATAAGGTGGAATTGCAGAAAGCCGTTCCGCACCCGCCCAAGCCGGCGGCGCTGCTGTTCGATTTGCCCCTCGGCGCGCGCCAGGGCGAACAGAAGACCATGAGCGTGGATCTCGATACCGCCTCGCCCGGCCAGTACCGGCTCCTGCTGAGCCAGTCCGGTGACGCTCAGTCCGGTGACGCCGGGCACCCTCTGCCGGTCGCCATTCTGCCGCCCAATCCCAAGCTTTCCGGTCTGCCGATTCACGTCAATATCGGCGAGAAGGAGCAGGCGTTGCACCTCGAAGGCAGCGGCCTCGGGAGAGTGGATACGGTATCGTCCGCCGCGGGAGCGATCAGCGGCGATACGGATGGCGACGGGTGGTCCGGCAGGATCGAGCTCAAGCCGGAGGCGAAGCCCGGCCAGCGGTTTTCACTGCTGCTCCAGGCGAAAGGGCGCGAAGAGCCGCTCACGGTGGAAAACGCCATTCTGGTGGTCGGCCCCAGGCCGTCGATTTCCTCCCTGCGGAAGTCTTTGCCGCCTGACCCGCCGATCGAAATCCACGACAACGAACTGCCCGCCGGTACCAGTGTCGGCCTGGTGCTGGCGGTGCGCCACCTGCACGAACCCGGCGGCGAAGCCGGGCGGCCGCAGGTGGACCTCGGTTGCAGTTCCGGCGAGTTGCGCAAGGCCTTGACGCTCGGGCCGGACGAACGCTCGAACCAGGCGAGGGTGGGCTTCGCTGGCCCCGATGCGCTCTATCTGGCGCTCGATCCCGGCGCTGTCGGCTACCCCGGCTGCGAGCTGGCGGCCCGCGTGCGCGTGGATCCCAGAGGAGCATCCGAACCGTTCCCGCTGGGCCGCGTGGTGCGCCTGCCCGTGCTCGACCAGTTCACTCTCAGCAACCAGGCGATCGACGCGAATGTCTACGCCGGAGCCCTGCGCGGCCGCGACCTGGACGCGATCGAAAAGACCGGATGGGACGCCGGCGCCGGCGAGGCCGTAACGGGCATCCCCACCCCGGTCGAAGGCGAGGCAGGCGAAGAAGTCTTGCGCGTCGCCTTGCCGTGGCCCGCGCCGGCTCCCCACGCTCCGCTCTACATTTGGCTGCACGGCGAAACAGTCGGCCGGCGGACGAACCTGACGAATTGAGGCTGGCCCATTCTTGGTGGGGCGGACGCCCCCGTCCGCGCGCAACCCCCTGGTCGCGCCTGGCGCAACCGCTGGGTCTCATCCTTGAAGACGTGACCAGCCGGCAAGCTTCCCCGAACGCGACCTGGCGTTCCCTTAGCCCACTTTGGCGGGTCAGGCCAAGTGACGTGCGATTCCCGGCGCGGCCCACGGATTAGGCGCGGGAATCGGGGCATTCTACTGCCGCTGTTTGGTCACGGGCGCCGCGAACGCTGGGCCAGATAGTGTTGATCGAGAGCGTGCCGGACCAGCGTTTTGATAACGGCCTGGCGGCTCACGTTGAGGTCCTGAGCAGCCTTGTCCAGTTCTTCCAACATGCCGGCAGTGACGTCTACGTTGACTCGTTGTATCGGCTGCACCATGCGGCCTTGGCCTTTGAAAAAACCGGAGATGTCTTTACCTTGATCGGCCAGCCGGGCAATCGCATCGGCAGAAGCCGGTCCACGCGGTTTGCGAGTTTTCTTCATATGATCGGACCTCCTCCTTCGTTGATCTCCATAGCGTGACGAGGCGCAGAACTTCACCCTCTTCGTCTTCCCGTATTTCAAAAATGACGGAATACATCCGGTCGCCGACCCAGCCGACGGCCACATACTGCTCTGGAACATCCGACCGCTGGTCGAGCCAATATGGCCGGGAGAACAACTCCCGCGCCTCCTCGAACCCGATGCCGCGCCGTGGGTTTGCCCTGAGGCGTTTGCTTTTTCCGGGATCGAAGCGGAACCGCATCCGATATGACTGTTATACCACTTCAGATCGCTCGTCGCGGCCCAGGTTTCTGTTAGTCATGGTGGGACTCCAGCGAGGGCGGCGTTTCAGATTCGGCGTGGGCTTCGGCGCTACCGGCCCAGTGAACGGTACGGGCGTGATGCGTCAACTTGACGCCGAACAGCCCAACTTCCGGATGGCGTCTCAACATCCCGCCCCACGTCCGCCAATGCCACGCACGAGCGGGGCGGACTGTCACGTCAGGCTGCGGCACGAGGACGCACTTCCGTCCTGATGCGGGCAGCCAGCGCGTCCTCGGCGACGGCGAGGTCATACTTCGCCTGCAGGTTCATCCACATCTGAGCAGATGTTCCGAAATAACGGGCCAATCGCAGAGATGTGTCGCCTGTAATGCCCCGCTGCCCTTTGACGATCCCCCCGATTCGGTTTGCGGGCACTCGCAGGGCCAGAGCCAGCGCGTTGACCGTCAATCCCGCATCGGTCAGCAGTTCTTTAAGCACCTCACCAGGATGAAGCGGCTGAAGCCGTCTTGATTTCCGAATTGCCATCTCAGTTTCTTCTAGCGATAGTCGATGCCGCCCCTCCCAAACGGCTTCTGGGAGGATGCCCCCGTGAAGTCCCGACAGGTCAACCGGACGGGAGGAGCCCAGAGGCTAGGATCGTGCGTCCTCGTTGTTGACCGATTAGGACCTTATTGTCCCACTACGCGATAGCCGCAGCTTCTGGCCCCGCCAGTCCACGGTATCTCCAAAAAGCCCCGCCAGCCAGATGGCGAAACCGGCCAGATCGCGGAGGGGAATAAGCCAGAAGTCGCGCACGGTTTTGGGGTCGCCGAGGATGCCGGCGCCGGTCCACACGCCGGCCCACAGGCGGAGGGCCATGGCCAGGAGCGCGATCGGCCAGTAGCCGGCGGCAAGCGCGACGGCGGCCCAAAAAGTGGCGTGGGTGATGGCGTAGCCGAAATAACCGGAAGGGCGGGAGACGCGGATGGTGCGCGACCATCGCAACTGGTGGCGCCAGACTTCGGCCCATCCGCCGGCCCCGAGGTTGGTCTCGACCACGACCGGGGCAAAGCGAATGTGGTAGCCGCGCTGGTGGATGCGGAGACCCAACTGGTAATCGTCGGCCAGGTAATCGGAAATGGCCTCGAAACCGCCGATCTCCGCCAGCGTGGAGGAGCGGAAAACCATGGTGGAACCGAGGGCAAATTCGGCCACCCCCAGCAGGCGCGCCACCAGCACGCTGGGAGCGAATTCGGTGGCGATACCCAGGGCCTCGGCGCGCGCCGGAAATGACTCGGCGGCGGCGCGATAGAGGCAAGTCACCAAACCAACCGCGGGATCGGCCAGCGGCGCGGTGACAGCGGCCAGGTAACCGGGTGGAACGCGGATGTCGCTGTCGTTCACCAGCAGCACGGGATAGCGGGCCTGGCGGGCGAGCTCGGCCAGCACGCCCGCCTTGGCATTGGGTGCGGTGGTGGAGACGACGTGCGTGCGGATGCGCAGGGCGGGGTATTCGCGCTCCAGGCGGCTGATATCTTCCAGCGCGGGATCGCCGGCATCGGAGACCCCGAACAGAATTTCGAATTCCGGATACTGTTGTTCGGCGTGGGAGCGAATGGCGTCCCAAAAGCGGGGATCGCGGCCGCGCACCGGCTTGAGAATGGAGACCGGCGGGCAAGCAGCCGGGGCGCTGGGCGTGGAGCGGGACCAGCGCGCCGCGGCCACCACCGCCAGCGCGTAGTAGGCCGCCGCGGCCAGCGCCGGCAAAGCCAGCCAGATCACGGGGAAACCAGTGCCAGCCCGTATAACTCGCAGACATTCGAAGGTGACCGCGTGGCGCACGCACTCTTGCGTGCCGCGTCGGCACTCTTGCCGACGCCCTGCTGCGACCCTGTGTCAACGCTGCAAAGACGTGTCGAGAAGAGTCTCGACACGGCACGCAGGAGTGCGTGCGCCACGACCCTCACAAAATCGGCGAGATTTAACGGCATCGGGCTGTCTTGGGCAGGCCAAGAGGCCTGTCCTACCTAGTCGCCGGAACTGGCCACGGCGGGCGCGGGCTTGGCGGTGTTGTCGGCGACGAACTTCTTGCGTTTGGAGCGCAGGGCCATGTACTCGCGGGCTTCCTTGGTCAGCCTCCGGCGCTCGTCGTTATTGAAAATGGCCTTCCTGACGATGCGCCAGATCACCCGCGGGCGGAAGAAGTACTCGCCGTAGAAGCGTTCCACCCAGTCGACCAGTTCGGCGCGGTCCAGACCGGGATAAACGATATTGGGAAGCTGGTGGCCGACGTCATCGGTCATCGAATCGATGGTGATGAGGTTGTTGCGCTTGACGTACTCGTAGAATTCCGTGCCGGGATAGGGATGGGCGATGGAAACCTGAATGGTGTGGGTGTCCAGCCGCTTGGCGAAATCGATGGTTTTGCGGATGCTCTCGCGGGTTTCCCCGGGCAGGCCGATGATGAAATCGCCATGCACCGCAAGGCCCAGCTTCTTGCAGTTGGCGGTGAAGCGCTCGGCCATATCCACGGTGGCGCCCTTTTTGATGTTCTTGAGGATCTGCGGATCGCCCGATTCGTAGCCCACGATCAGCAGCCGGCAGCCGGCTTCCTTCATGGCCTTCAG